>ENA-ORDP01000088-ORDP01000088.1-marine-sediment-metagenome-genome-assembly--contig:-NODE-88-length-55609-cov-12.013266_pt1 | contig 55609 bp, 56 predicted proteins | sample MGYA00248627_ERZ508539 | MGnify/ENA primary metagenome ERZ508539 (study PRJEB26208, sample SAMN05571518) | marine sediment metagenome | biome: deep sea; feature: Hydrothermal vent; material...
ATCTGTATTTTCCGAGCACAATCTGCTTCGTCCAGAATTAATCAGAGGCTCCTTAGGTTGAAAGGCATGTTATCAGATTAACCCGGCAAACGGTTGCACCTCGACCAGATCGCCCGGGTCAACCCCCGCATTCCCGGCAGGCAGGATAATGAAGCAGTTGGCACGACTCATTGATGTCATGATGTGCGAACCCTGAACGCCGCTACTGTCTACCACCGGTTCACCCTCATTGTTACAGGTCAGTATGCCGCGCTGGTACTCAAGTCTTCCGGCATTTTTCTTTAGTTTTGCCATACAAGGTACCTTGAGCGTTAACGCAAAAGTCGGGGTAATGCCCATCATCTTTTCCAGGGCCGGTTTGACAAACTGGTAGAAGGTGGTCATCGCCGAAACCGGGTTGCCCGGAACGCCGAAAAAGGCAGCGTTGTTGATGCGACCGATGGCCAGGGGTTTTCCGGGCTTCATTGCAACACGCCAGAAATTGATTTCACCGAGTTCCTCAAGCGTTTCCTTCACATAGTCGGCATCACCGACCGAAACACCACCTGAAGTCAATACCACATCGGCAATATTGGCGGCGGTCTGGAATGCCTGCCTGATAGCTTCGCGCTTGTCGGCGATGACGCCCATGTCGATTATGTCAACATTCATGCGTTTGAGCATTCCATATAATGTGTAGCGATTGCTGTCATATATCTGTCCGGCCTCGAGCGGTTCACCGATACTGCGAAGTTCATCACCAGTTGAAAAGAACGCGACACGGCATTTTCTGTTAACGGCAACCTCGGCGATTCCAAGCGAGGCCATCAGGCCCAGTTCGGCGGGGGTTACCCATTGACCTTTCTCAAGGACGGTCTGTCCGATTTTCATATCCTCACCGATGTGGCGGATATGATTACCCTTTTGATGGCCGACCGATAGTGTGACGGTTTCCCCGTTTCGCTCGACATGTTCCTGCATGACAACGGTGTCTGCACCATCAGGGATAACCGCCCCTGTCATGATGCGGATAGCCTGTCCAGCAGCCAGTTTCCCGGTAAACGGCTTGCCCGCAAAGGCAGTACCTGCCAGTTTCAGGTCGAACTGTCCGGATTGCGGGATATCCTGATACTTGATCGCATACCCGTCCATGGCGGAGTTATCGTGGGGAGGGACGTTGAGCGTAGAAAGGATATCGGTACTCAACACCCGTTCAAGTGATTCCCTGATCGCCAGTTTCTCCTGTCCTTTTATCGGTGTGACCGAATCAAGAATGCGTTGTCTGGCCTCGGTTACACTCAACAGTCCGGTTATTGGCTGGTCGCAATCCGGTTGAGTATCAGCTGTTTTTTTACTCATATTTTTTCCATTCAGGGTTAGTGATTCACGCAGTTTAAAGGAATTTCAGGTAAATAAAATCCATTATTTCCTGTGGATTATTTATATCCAGTACAGGTAGCCGGTTTTTGACCGGTTCAGGCATGTCGGTTGCGATGGCGATAATGCTATCGTCTTCGGGAAACAGAAAAGGCTTTTCCAGTTCCGAGCGATTCAGTTCTATCTTGGGGAATGGATAATGCCGGAAGCCTTCAACCAGAACCAGATCCAGAGTACCGGTATCGAGACATTCGATCGTTGCCGGCAAGTTATTTTCCATGTTTACTCCGTCTTCATGTATCAATGCCCATCTGCGAGGTGATGTGAGCAGGGTCTGGCTGGCACCTGCCTTTCGCAATTGATAGCTGTCTTTACCGGGGATGTCGATCTCAACATCATGATGGGATTGTTTGATAACACCGATACGAACCTTTCTATTCGTTAATTCCCTGATCAGTTTTACCAGCAGGGTTGTTTTGCCGGTACCGCTGAAGGCGGCGAATCCGAGTACGGGTAAACGAAAATTGTCAGCACTCATGCTCACAATCAATCCTGTTCTCAAAGTCGATCAGTTCTTCACGGGTATTAATATTAATAAAGCAGCCATTTCCCTCCGGGTAATCCAGCGTGGCCAGTTTCTGTGATTGTAACCAGTCTCTGACCTTGTGTTTTCCCTGTGACAAAAACGTATAAAGATGGCCCCTGAGGGTTGTTCGTAAAATACAAACAAGGGGTTGTAAACGGTCATGTTCCCTGACGCAGCAGACATCTGCACTGCTTTCAGACAGGCAGGATACAAGCCGGTTGACTATATCATCGGGTACCAGCGGCATGTCGCAGGGAATAACGACCAGTTTATCGCCGTCTGTTAAATCCATGGCACTCAGGATGCCGGACAGAGGACCTGCGAATGAGTCCAGTGAGTCTTCAACAACAGGAAACCCGAAACGACTGTATTCAGCAATATTACGGTTGGCACTGATCAGTATCCGGGTAACCTGTGGCTTGATTCTGTCGATGACCTTGCCGATAAGGGGGCCGTCAACTACCGGGACAAGCCCCTTGTCCTGACCTTCCATACGGCGACCCTTTCCACCTGCAAGGATAACGGCGGTGATATTATTGTTGGAATTCTGAGTCAATATTTTTTAGTCCTCATCTGAAATTCAGCAGTTTAATAAAAAAATACTACATAAATCATACATATGTACGCTTGAGCAGACAAATAAAAAAAACTTGCATGAATAATCAAATTAGCATATTCTAATACAACAAAATATTTACATAGTTACAGGTTTTAGTTGTACAGGTTTACGGGTTCCAGATTTTTTATTTTTTGATTGATAACTTTTGATTTAATGGAGAATGAAGATGAAATTTAACAAGATAGTTATTGCTGTAGCACTGTTAGGTGCCTCCACGGTAGCCAGCGCATGGTTCGGTGGTCCTTTCAACAATAATGGTTTCGGCAATGGTGTTGGTAATGGTGTTGCTGACGGTTCTTTTGGGTTTAACATGAATGCCAATTCCAGCGTACAGGGTAACGGTAACGGTAACGGTAACGGTAATGGCTATGGTAACAACTACGGCAACGGTTACGGCAACAACTACAATGGTTTCGGTAACGGTGTTGCTAACGGTACAGGCAGTGGTTCATTCGGATTCAGCATGAATGCAAAGAGCAACTTCCAGGGTAACGGATATGGTAATGGCTACGGCAACAACTACTACAACCCGTACTATGGTGCCACTCCTTATGGATATGCCCCTGCCCGGACTGAAGCACAGCAGAAGGCTGCTGCAACTTTCTACAAGCAGATGGAAGCACAGCGTAAGGCTTCTTTCGAAGCACAACAGAAAGCTGTCAAGGAAATGAATGCACGTATGGAAACACAGCGTAAAACTGCTATGGAAGCACAGAAAAAGGCCTATGAAGCACACATGGCCATGATGAAAAAACGCTTCGATACCAAGTAAGTCCTTCACAAGACATACTCGCCTGCAAGGCCGTTGGCAGCAGGTCCGAAGTAGAAAAGCCGCGCAATATTGCGCGGCTTTTTTATTGCCTCGCACCAGGTATACTTTAGTTGCACAAACCCTTACCACAGAGGCGTGCAAAGGCCTTCACCGATTCCGGCAAATAAGGCACAGTAATGAATAATTGCAGTTCCCTGTATACCCATGTGACCTCAACCGACGCGATTTTTCATCTGTGGGGGTTAACTTCCCGGGTAGTTTTATACGCAAAAAAATCACCGATGAGGGAGGAACCCACAGGTTATTTATGTGAGGGTACAGTTCAATGATTCTTTTCCAATCACCGCAAAATATATAAACTATATTAAACAATAAGTTACAGTAATTTTCTTATTAAGATAACTGTTAAATTATAATATTAATAGTTGTTGATATTATCATATGATTGCATTATCATTCATATCGTACTCTTTAATTTTTTATGAATTGTAATTTTACGAAACATTGTACGGAGAAACGAAATGAAAAAGATCACTACTATCATTGCAGCCGTTGCGCTGCTGGGTGCCGCTGGTTCTGCCAGTGCTTGGGGCTGGAATCCCTGGAACAACGGTTGGGGTAACAACGGCTGGGGTAATGGTAATGGCTGGGGTAACGGCGACATGTCTTTCAGCATGAATTCACGCGCCAATTCCAACATGAATGGCTATGGAAATGGCTATGGAAATGGCTATGGAAATGGCTATGGAAATGGCTATGGAAATAGAAATGGCTATGGAAATAGAAATGGCTATGGAAATAGAAATGGCTATGGCGCTCCTTATGGTTATGGTGCTCCTTATGGCGCTCCTTATGGTTATGCTCCAGCTCCATACGGTTATGCCCCTTACGGTGCACCCGTAGCACCTGCTGCTCCAAAGAAGTAAGTAACGCTTTTTTGAGTAACATGGTTAATTGTAAATGATAGCCAGCCTTAACCCACATATCTTGCCTCAGGTGAGAAGGGGGTTAAAAGCTGGCTTGATTTTAAGGGAACACCACAGGTCAATCTACGATAGAGGCAGACCGTGCAGGTAAAATAAATAAGGGACGCACCAGCAAGTCACTTTGTGATGACAGGGACGATCTGAACGGAGATTGCAAAAACGGGTTGATGAGGTGTTAAATTTTTAAAACGAGTTAACAGATTTTCAGATTCAGGTAACGGCTATGAGTGAGAAACAATTCGATTGTGCAGCAATGTCGCTGAAGGCACTGTCGCACCCGCTACGGCTGAAAATCCTGTGTACGTTAAGTTATGAGTCACTTTCGGTCAGGGACCTGGCAGACAGGGTTGGCAGTACGCAGAGTAATGTCTCCCACCATTTATCGGGTCTGCGAGACAAGGGTATGCTGGTATCCACAAAGGAAGCCAAGAAAGTGTATTACAGACTAAGTGATGACCGAATGTTGGGCATGATCGAAATGCTTCATGAGGTTTTCTGCGACAAGGTTAATAATTAATAATATAAATAGACGATAAAATAGCCATTATTTCATGTCAATTGCGGTTACTGGGATGTTATGCAACACTGCCCTGAGATACTAATCCTGAAATTCCGGGGCTGAAATTGTCAGATTTTAAATGTGTTCGTCGTCGGTGATTAATGCCGGCACGGATCAAAAAAATAAATTTTATCATAATATGGTGGCTGTAATGGTTATTACCCATGGCCGTTTTGTATGATAACTATCAAACAGTAAGTGAGGACAAGAACATGACAGATATGTTTTCAGAGGAATGGATGAATTCTTACATGGTTCAGTGGAATGCAGACCCCGATCTGGCTGACAAGCTGGCTGCTATCCAGTTTAATTCAGTGATTGGTTATGGCTTTGACGGGGACGATTCCCCGATTGGCGTTCTGACAGTCGAGAATGGAAGGGCGGTCAGTGCCGGCACCTATCAGGGAGAAACACTGAACTGGGACTTACGTGCCACACCGGATACCTGGTCAAAATGGATGAAAAAACCACCCGGCATGATGGGGCTCGGGATTGCCTATACTTCACGCAAGATAAAGTTTAATGTTGGTGATTATGGTGCCATGATCAAAGATCCGAGAATGGCAGGGCCTTTTATTAAAAGCTTTACAGCTATGGGGCGTGCCTGATCGCATTGTCTGTAGTACAGGTTCAATAACCATTGCCGGGCATGGTTTCGGTGCATGACAGGACTAGACAGGTAAAACCAACAATGAAAACAACAATTTTTCCTAAAGGCTTCTTAATTTCATGTGCATTGACTGTAACAGTTGTTGCTGTGGCGGCACCTTATTATGGTGATGGTCAGCAAAATACTGTAAGCAATACCCGGGGTTATCCAGATACGCCGGCTAACCGGTATCCATCTGTAAATAACACACCCTACAGGCCGTCAATGGCAGGGCAATCCGGTTACCCGGTACCTGTTCAGCGGCGGACGGGTAATCAGCCGGCACAGGGTTACGACCAGCATTCCATATACATGGTTCATGTGACGTCCATGAGTAGCACGATCAAGCTGGGTGGTACGGTTATACCTTATAAGGATATTACACTGTCCGCACAGATTCAGGGCAGGGTTGAGTTTATTGCCGGTTCAGAAGGTGACTATCTGGAGCAGGGGCAGGTGCTTGTCGCGATAGATGATGATGACCTGCTCGCGCAAAGACATTCTGCAATAGCCGAGTTAAACAACGCCGACACAACTGTGCGCAATGCACAAGTACAGTATACCCGGGAAATGCTTTCACCCCAGTCAAGGAATATTAATCGCAGCCCGGGTATGGGCATGCCTTCCATGTTTGACCAGTTCTTCACGCGCCAGTTAGGCAGCGGAATGGGATACGGGAATCCGGCCATGGACAGACACGCCGACCTGTATTCCCGTGGGGCAGCCGTAAGCCAGGCGCAGGCCAGGGTGATCAGGGCACGGTCAAAACTTGAAGAGGTGGATGCAAAACTGAGGGACACAAGGGCTATATCACCCTTCTCCGGTTTGATCGTAGAGAAGCTGGTTGAGGTTGGTGACACGGTCCAACCCGGTCAACCCCTGCTGAAGTTTGCCGATACCATGAAACTGCAACTCAAGGTCGATGTGCCTGCCCGTCTTATGTCCGGGATCAAACCCGGTATGGTTGTACCCGCCCGGCTGGACGTGGGCGATCTATATCTGAACGTACGTGTCGCCCGGATTTTCCCGATGGCGGATGTGCAGCGTCACACAGTAACCGTTAAATTTGACTTGCCTGAAAATGTGCCGGGTGCCCCTGGTATGTATGCAGAGGTCATGATCACGGACACCAGCGCACCTGCAAGTGATGTTATTTTAATCCCTGAAAGTGCTGTTCGCTGGCGTGGCAGCTTGCCAGCAATTTATCGGCTGGATTCAAATGGTAAAGCAGAATTACGTTATGTACGTCTTGGAGAGAAGGTTAGTCAAGACAGGGTGGCGGTATTATCCGGGCTGCACCGGAATGACCGTATTCTGGCAAATCCTCCGGCGAATATTTCATCAGGCTGGTCGCCGGGACAATCTGTGCGGCCCCCTGTTTCCCAATGACAGGAGAATCATCCGATCGGTATTGTGTCGGGCTGAGATAACAAATACAAATCCGGGTTGGTAAGACCAGGAAAAAATATTAAGGCATGTAGTTCGATGAACGAAGAATCAGAAAAAAAAGGTTCTGCAAACAACCAGCAGGAAATTGAAAAGCTGGACACCGAACACCTGGGTCTGGCAGGCAAGACGGCCCGTGCCTTCATCAATTCCCCCGTAACCCCGCTGTTGATGATGGCGGCCCTTGCCCTGGGTTTATTAGGGTTGTTCTTTACGCCCAGGCAGGAAGATCCGAAGATTTCCGTACCGATGGTGGATATCTTTATACAGTACCCCGGGGCCTCTCCTGAACAGGTTGCCAGTCTGGTGACTGATCCGCTGGAAAGAATCATGAGTGAAATACCGGGCGTACGGCATGTGTACTCTGCCAGTCGCCGCGGTGATGCCATTGTGACCGTGCGATTCAAGGTAGGTGAAAATCTCGAAAATTCTATCGTAAAGGTGCACGATAAATTGCAATCCAACCTGGACAGGATGCCCCCGGGTGTAAAACCTCCCCTTGTTAAACCCATCGGTATCGATGATGTGCCGGTAGTCACGGTTACCCTATGGTCGGATGAACTGGATGATGGCCTGCTGCGGACCCTCGCACTGGATGTATTGCAACGCATTAAAGAGGTGCCTGATACCGGCAAGGGTTTTGTCACCGGTGGCCGTACAGAGCAGATCAGGGTTGAAGTATCTGCCGAAAGACTGAGTGGGTTTGGTGTCAGTATCGAAGAGGTTGCCAATACCATCCGTACAGCCAACTCGGAAAAACCGGCGGGCAGTGTCGAAGGGGGTAACACCTCTTTTCGGGTTTATACCGGGTCTTTTCTCCGCTCGGCAGAAGAAGTTTCACGTCTGGTGGTGGCTATCAAAAAGGGCATGCCTGTATATGTCAGGGACGTGGCCAATGTTTTTGAAGCACCCTCTGAAACAGAAAAGATGGTGACATTTTATTCGGGGGTAGCACGAAACAAAAATTCAGCACGGGCCAATGGATCACCGGCAGTCACCATTTCCATAGCCAAAAAAATTGGTAGCAATGGCGTTACGATATCAAAGGCCATCATTAAAAAACTGGATAGTTTGAAGGGGCGCTTGATACCGTCCAATGTTCACGTCGAAATAACACGTGACTATGGCAAGAGCGCAGATGACAAGGTCAATGAGTTGCTGATGGCGTTATTTGAAGCAGCGGTTGCCGTCAGTATTTTATGCCTTATCGGCTTGGGTCTGCGTGCCGCATCGGTTGTGATAACCATTATTCCCATCGTTATACTGATTACTGTCTGGTCAGCCTGGGTGCTCGACTATACGATTGACCGTGTCAGTCTGTTCGCGCTGGTTTTTTCCATTGGTATTCTGGTGGACGATGCGACTGTGGTGGTCGAGAATATATTCCGGCGGTGGTTGCGCGCGGGGCGTACCACAGTTGATATTGCTATTGATGCAGTGCGCGAGGTCGGCAACCCGACCATTCTTGCTACCCTGGCTATCATCGCGGCGATGTTGCCAATGGGTGTTGTCAGTGGCTTGATGGGGCCGTATATGCGACCCATTCCCGTTCTCGGGGCGTCAGCAATGTTTTTCTCCCTGTTGGCGGCCTTTATTTTTGCACCCTGGCTGGCCATGCGAGTGCGTCCAAAATTAAAGGCGCTGGAGAGAGCTGAGCAACGTGAACATAAAATCAATGAACTCATCGGGCGTTTTTACCATCCCTGCATGAAGCCATTATGCAATGGTGGCCGGTTGAGCTATGTCTTTTTATATACATTGATTGCACTTACATTTCTGGCTTGTGCGATGTTTTATACCAATGCGGTGACGGTCAAGATGTTGCCGTTTGATAACAAGCCGGAGTTTAATGTTGTAATCAACATGCCTGAGGGTACGGCACTGCCGGTCACTGCCAATGTCACTGCGCAATTTGCCGATGCCCTGAAAAACATACCTGAAGTGACGGCCTTGCAAACCTATACAGGAACGGCTTCGCCCTTTAATTTCAATGGTATGGTGCGGCATTATTATTTACGTCAGCAACCCTGGGAGGCGGATATTCAGGTTATGTTGCTGGACAAAAAGGCGCGGCAGCGACCCAGTCATGAAATAGCCGTTGCTGCACGTCATATACTGAACAATTACATTACCGGTCATGACGATATCAAGGCCTCGGGCGTCAGGATACAGGTCGTTGAAATGCCACCTGGCCCACCCGTTTTGCAGACTGTTGTTGCAGAAATATACGGACCGACTGCGGAGATCCGCCGAAAGGTCGCCGAGGACATGACGAAAATGTTCAGCCAGGCACCGGGTGTGGTGGATGTCGACAATTACATGATCGAGCCACATAACTACTGGCGCTTTGAAGTCGATACTGAAAAGGCCGTCAGGCGTGGAATCTCGGTTGATATGATAAATCGCAATCTTGAAATGGCCCTGGGTGGATACAAACTGGGTGATATTAAACGCACGGTTGTTCTTGAGCCGACCTATATTGTTATTCAGGTTCCCATGGCTGCACGGGCACAGATAAAGCGCCTTGAAACCTTGCCGATAAAAAGCCGGATATCAGGGGAAATAATTCCGCTTGCTGAACTGGGGCGGTTTGTCCAGGCTCAATCCGAGCATATTATTTATCACAAGGATCTGCGGAACGTTGAATATGTGACCGGCGAGATGGAGGGCCGTCTTGGCGCGCCGATTTATGGCATGTTTGATGTTGAAGACTTGCTGAAAAATTATAAAACGCCGGATGGTGTCACCATCACCGGTATGCCAAATGGTTTGCTGGGGCCACCGGATACCGATAATATCTCCGGACTTGAATGGACCGGGGAGTGGACAGTGACCTATGAAACCTTCCGGGATATGGGTATGGCGTTCATGGCTGCCCTGTTATTGATCTATGGTCTGATTGTCTGGGAGTTTAAAAACTTCAAACTGGGCGGCCTGATCATGGCACCGATACCACTGACCCTGATTGGTATTATTCCCGGTCACTGGGTTATGAATGCCGAGTTTACGGCAACATCGATGATCGGGTTTATCGCACTGGCAGGTATTATTGTGCGAAATTCGATACTGCTGGTTGAGTTCGTCATTCATGAACTGAAAAACGGTGTTGATATCAGGGTTGCCGTCATGAATGCAGGGCAAATCAGGATGCGCCCGATTTTTATAACGGCATTAACCTTGATGGCGGGTGCCATTGCCATTATTACAGACCCCATATTTCAGGGCATGGCCGTGAGTCTGTTGTTCGGCACGGCGGTGGCTACCATATTGACACTTGTTGTGATTCCGCTGGGTTGTATCTCTGCCAGGAAACAGTTCTATATACTGATAGGTCAGGATATGCCTGAAGAGCCAGTAAAACCGGCGACTTCAGCCGGGCTACCGTTATGGATGCTTGCCTGGTCAAAAACTATCACATTGCTTACCTGGATATTCTATGCCCTCAGGGCCATTTACTTTCTTGTGCGTATGTTGCTGGGCAGGATTCTGGCAATATTTAAAAAGAGTCCCGATGATCATACCCCGGGTTCCGGCAGTCCCCCGAATGTTCCGCCAGTCACCCCTGCACCGGTAACACCATCAGGTGGCAGAGAGGCAGAACCCGGATCTGCCGATGCCGGAGACCCCACGACAGAAAAAGACGTGAGTGTCTCTGCCAGGGAACAAGCGGAGCCAGCGGCTGAACAGGAAGCAGAAACTGGCCAGGGTGCCGATAGCGGGTTGCCTGAAACGGCGGTGGCTGCTGTAACTGAAAAAGAGGCAGCAGAAAAACCGGCGGTAAAAAAGGCGTCAACCATGAAGGTACCGGCCAGGAAAACCGTTGCAAAAAAAGTGACCACGAAGAAAGCTGTCGTGAAGAAAAAATCTGTGGCAAAAAAGAAAACAGCAAGTAAGGTTACCGTAGAAAAAACAGGTAAACCGGTGACCTCGACCGGTAAAAAAACAGGGCGAACACGGCGTGGTATCAGGCTGAAAACTGATATGGATGAATGAACAGGATTGATGATGGTAGCGAATTGCAGGTTAAGGATTACAAATGCAAGAAAATAAATTTATGATATTGGGGCTTTTTGTCACGTTGTTCGTGGTTTCAGGACAGGTGTTTGCACGAAACGGCTATTCTCTGGGTACACCATCAGGTGACTATGCTACACAGAATCGTCTGCCCGAAATGGCGCCACCACCACCTGGGCCTTATCAATCTGAATCTTTGCAAATGCCGCCTGTGCCTGATTATCAGGAAGGGGTGCAGGAGACAGGCCCGGCTTACCCGGTACAACAGTTGTATGAAACCTATCCGCCTGGCTACAATCACTATCCGCAGTCAGGTCAGTTTCAGCAGTATCAGGATGGATATGGCTACCCGCAGCAACCTGTTTATCCCGGGTACATGCCGTATGGTTACTATCCACCGGGAAACGGGTACAGATAACTGCCGGTTTAACATTTATCGCAAAAGGATCGAGCAATCATGGTGCAACAAAAAAGGGTACGCTTCTTTTTTTTCAGCATACTGTATTTTGCAATTGCATTCCTGATGATGTCAGGTATGGCCACTGCTGCTGATTCGGATAGTAATATCTGGTCTACTACCCGTGACAACACCTGGCATGAGGGTAATATTCGACGCCCCTGGGGCAATATTCCGCGTACACAGAGGCCCGGGCAAAAAGATTCTGTGAGAAGAAACCCGCATGGCCTCGCCTCTCCCGGATATGGCCCGCCGGCCTATTATCCCTATTCGGGGCCTTACCCTTACGCACCTTACTCAAAGCCGGACTATGGTTATCTTCAACCATACCAACCGTATGGCAACTGGAATCCCTACTCATTTCCGGGTACGGGTTCTGGTTTCCCGGATTTTGGTGGTCCGGGTTCAGGTTTTGCTTTTCCTTTTTTTGGCTGGTAGCAGAGATGTTGAATAACCGGATTTATTGACATGAATCAACATCAGAATTTTAAACTGGAGCATGCTGGTAGACGGATAACAGGTTTCGTGATCCTGTGTTTATACGGGAAATTTTTATAGGGCCGGCCATGATTGGGCCGGCACATAAAAACAGGAAATGTGCTTTGTACAGGTAAGCTCCACCTGTTAGAAGATGTGCACTGATGGAGTCACAGGCATTCATGGTGCTGTACAGGCTATGAATGACATCCAATGTAATGGAGGGATTTATGATGAATAAAATGCTTAAGGTATTATCTATTGTTGCCGTTCTCGGGATGGCCACCGCACCGCTCAGTTCTGCCCAGGCATGGTGGGGCGGGCCCTGGGGCGGTGGTCCCTGGGGTGGTGGGCCGTGGAATGGTGGCGGTCCATGGAACAACAATGGTTGGGGTAATGGTAATGGTAATGGTAATGGTAATGGCTGGGGTAATGGCAATGGCTGGGGTGACGGCAGTATGTCATTCAACTTCAATGGTCGTGGACAGGGCTATGGTAATGGTTACGGTTATGGTCGTGGACAGGGCTATGGTTATCCCGGATACGGTGGCGGTTACCCTGGTTATGGTGGGGGTTATCCCGGGTATGGCTATGGTTATCCCGGCTATGCCCCTATGATGGCACCGCCACCTGTTCCACCGGCACCCAAATCAGGTAAATAGTTGGAAGTATCGATTTTGTGGCACAGGGAAGTGCCTTGTTTTGATTTTATTAACATGAAAAAGGTTTCCAGCATGACGATTGCCCGCACGCTAAATTATCTCGTGAACTTTGGTCTTGTTTTGGCATATCAAACGAGTCTCGCAGCCGGTATGGAATTCTCTGCAGATGCCCTGCAACAATACCCCAATGGCCAGACGATGGTTGCAAAAATGAATGTGGGCCAGGCTGTAGTACGCCGGGAATATGTTTATAACCAGCAAAGGGTTATAGAAATCTATCACCAGGATAAGGGAGAGCGCTATTTTATTTTACCACAACAAAAAACCTATCGGTTGACCAAAGGTGTTTTTCTGAAAACAGGGTTGCAAAAAAAAGAGTCAGGGACATTCAATCCTTGTAAGGGCGTCAAGGATGAAAAATGTAAACTGCTGGCAAAGGAAAAGATTGGTGGGCGATTGACAGACAAATGGGAAGTCAGCCAACAGGAGCAGGGACGTACGATCAAGGCTCTGATGTGGATAGATGTGAAGCGCGGGCAGGTTCTGAGGCAGTTTTTCCCTGATGGCAGTGCGGAAGAATTAATTCATATGGGTAATGAAATGGCTGCCGGTCGGCATACCGAGAAATGGGTTATACAGGTGACCCGGCCAGACGGGTATTCTGAAAAATCATTTCAATGGTATGATCCTGAATTAGGTATTATCATCAAGGAAGTGATGCAAGGTGGCTATATTCGTGAGTTACGGAATATCAAAACAGGCAAGCAACCTGCCGGGATATTTAAAGTTCCATCGGATTATAAAGAAGTGAAACTTGACGCGACCAATCGCAAATAATTTTATCCGTCAATAAACAAAAAATTTATTATAGAGAGGACCAGGGAATGAAAAAAACGTTATCACTTTTTGTGGCGGCTATAGCTTTTTTGCCATTAATAATACAGGCGAACAGTACTGGCAGAGCATTTTATCCTGATACCGTTAATTACCCCTGGCAACGTCTGGCACCACCGTTGCCGCCCATGTGGAATTCCGGAAACATCTATCGTCCGAGGTTTGTGGCATCACGATTCCAGGTGCCATCCGGAATGGCCGTTCCAGGATTCAACCGACAACCCTATCCCGGTTATCGCTACCCTTTTAATGCCATGTATCCTCCCCTGAGACCCTATGTCTATCGACCGCCACCACACCCTGCGCCCATGGTTCGGTGGCAAGGCCCGCAAAGAGGGTCCGTTTATCCCGCTTTTCAGCACGGCATGCAAAACAGGCCTCCACCGATGAACCCCTATGCCTATCGCATGCGGCCGCGACCGGCACCCATGGCACGATGGCGGGGACCACAGAGGTTTGCTTATAATAACCGGCCGTCTGCCAGGAGAGGCATGCCCCCGTTGGCGTATGCAGGAAGATTCACTCGACCGGGTTACCCTTATTATCGGCCTGGTATGCAAAACGGACCTCCACCGATGAACCCCTATGCCTATCGCATGCGGCCGCGACCGGCACCCGTGGCACGATGGCGGAGACCACAGAGGTTTGCTTATAATAACGGGCCGTCTGCCAGAAGAGGCATGTCTCCGTTGGCGTATGCAGGGAGATTCAATCGACCGGGCTACCCTTACTATCAACCTGGTATGCAAAACAGGCCTCCACCGATGAATCCCTACGCCTATCGAATGCCACCGCGTCCTGTGCCGATGGCCCGATGGCAGATGCCACAACGGAATACATCCTACCGTCCACCGATGTATCGTCCAGCGCCGCCTGCCCGTTTTGCCTACAGATCGAATGCCAGGCATTCAGGTTACACAGGTCGCTGGAATGCCGGGCGGGCCTACCCAAACCGGAATATTGTCAGGTATCGTTACCCGGGGTATCCGCAGAAGGTGACACGATATCAGGGGGGGGCAAGGCCCGTATTTAATACTTCCCGTTACAAGTATCAACAGACTGCGCAAGCACCCTACAGGCCACATGTGTGGCAGGTACCCGACAACCATAGAAGACGGGCGAAACCTGTTAACAGGACGGCGTGGCCACAGCCGCAGATGCGTAACAAGCGTGCTTATATCCAACAGGCAAATCCCGTGAGAAATCGTTACGTCCGTTGGGATAATCAGCCTCGAAACACATTTCCTGTAAGGAAAACCGGTTTTCTGAATTAGGGATTATAGATGTTATATCGTAAGTCAACCAAATTGTCCGGGTTTGTAATAAAACTATGCATAGGTGTATCACTGGTTTATGGCGGGATGACCGGCAGTATAATGGCGGCTGGCTATCAATCTGTCTCTCCGTGGATGGGGCCTTTTTCACGTCCTTTCTATCCAGGTAACGCCGGTCAATATTACTATTTCCCCTACTACCAAGCGTGGCCGGGGTATTACCCGGTTGGGCGGTCCAACCCATGGCGTTATTCGCCGATGTCCGGGGTATCAAATTACCGTGGTCCATGGGGAAATATGAGGGGCGGCATTGCGCCGGATGGCACCTTCTGGGTAAATATCCATTTTGGCGGGAGTTATAATGATCTGAGAACACTGTTTACCCTTATGCAACTGTCGGGTGGCATGCAAATGAATTCCGGGTCACGCCGTTATCCATCACCTGTCATGGCAATTAACGATACTATGTAGTGGGGGAATGAAAACCGGATGATAACAGTCATAGCGAACCTGAAAGGGGGTTCTGGTAAAAGTACGGTGGCCTTCAACCTGGGTGTCTGGTTATTAAAAAAGGGACACCCCGTTGCTGCCTACGACCTTGACCCGCAAATGACATTATCAGATGTTGCTACAGTCAGGCGTGAGGAGGGCTACTCACCCCCATTGCAGGTTTATCTTGCGCAGGAAAGTCTTGCTGAACATTTAAAATACCATCCTGGAGAAGTCATCGTTGACGTGGGCGTGGCAAACATGCCCAGAATGAAAGAGGCCATCGGTGTGGCGGACAGGGTGATTATTCCTGTGCCTCCCAGTCAGCCGGATGTCTGGGCAACACAACGTTTTTTGAAAATGATCAAGGACGCAGTCAGCGGGGAGAACCATCCTGAAATCCTGGCATTTATTAACCGGGCCGATACCCATCATGCGGTGAGAGAGTCTGATGAGGCGGAAGAGGCGATAAAGACCTTGTCAGGTGTTACATTGTATCCCCACCGACTTTTTCAGAGAACAATCTATCGCCGTTCACTCAGTGAGGGCCTTTCTGTATTTGAGCTTTGGCCCAACTGCAAGGCGGCTCGTGAAATAAATACCTTTGCAAGCGGTCTGTATCCCGAGATAGCCAATGCTGTTCCGGGCCGGTAAGAATTAATGGAGAAATTGACATGAGTATGGCGCGCCAGATTTTTCGATACGGAATCACCATAGCAGTCGTCGTCGGTATATCACTTGGATATGCATACAGGCAACAATTGTTTCCGATGTTTTTTGATGCAAACCAGGCGGAAAAAATAATTGATGCTAATAATGCAGGCAGCCCTGGTGAGCAATCGCCTGCTACAACGGTTCAGTCTGTGCCCGAACCTGCAAAGCAGTTGCCGGTTAAAACACCTGTGCCCGAACCTGCAAAGCAGTTGCCGGTTAAAACGCCTGCGCCCGAACCTGTAAAGCAGTTGCCCGCTAAAACGTCTGTACCTGAAAAATCTGTACCAGGTGAGGCAGACTCCGTTGTCAAGAAACCTGCTGTTATCGACGTAAAAGTGCCAGGTGGCAAAACGGGTCAGGATAAACCTGTGAATATGTCCGTCTCACCTGAAGTGCCTCCTGCACAACAACAATGGACTACCGGAAGGGTGCAGCCACGAAATCACATGCAGGGTCAACGTGAAATGGCACCTTCAGCAGAGGCAGATTACGAGGCATTTCAGCAGAAGCAGGAAAAATTCAGGCAGTATTTAACTGTTATCAATAAAGCGAGGCAGGTTTACTGGCAGGGGAAATACAAGGAATCAATTGGTTATTACAAACAGGCGATAAAGCTGATTCCTGAAAACCCGGAGGCCTATGGTGAACTGGGTAATCTTTATTATTCTCAGGGAGAATGGCAAAAGGCAGGTGAAAGCCTTTACCAGTCTGCAAGCCGTCTGCTGGATAACGGACTAACGGGTAAGGTATACCATTTACTGACAATCATTCGCGGACTAAAACCGGAGCGTGCAAAGGAACTGGAAAACAGGCTGAAGAAGCTGTCCCACAGTTAGGAGAATCTATTGGCAACACTCAGAAATATATTTGCATTGATTGGTCTGATAGTCGTTATCCTGATCGGGATTGGTGTAAACCGTTATTCCGGCTTGATGGGGCTGTTTACCGAACTCGACCCGAAGGCGGGAACCGTCTACCTTGGTTTGGCAGAGAAACTGGCAAAGACAGGTAATGCAGTTGAAGCGACAGTCTGGAAGGCGCCAGTGGTTGATGGTCTGAGTGCTGATGATGTTGAGGATGTGATGAAGTCGATCGCCAGTGAACACAACATCAAGAATGTCGGTGAATTACCCCTGTATAAACAGGTAGCTGCAATGAGCGGGAAACCTTACCGGTATGCCAAGATATTCATGTTTTGTAACGCACTGACTGCCGCAAAAATGATGGATTACAGTGATGCCTATTCGGCTTATTTACCTTGCCGTGTAAGCCTGATCGAGGACAAGCGGGGCAAACTCTGGTTGTACACCATGAATATGGACATGATGATTTATGGAGGCAAAACACTGCCACCTGGCCTGAAGAAGGAGGCCTTGCAGGTCAAGATGATTATTACCGATATCCTGCAGAGGGGGGCCAAAGGGGATTTCTAGTCCGCATTGAACAGGTTTTAATTATTAACATATTATGATATAATAATATTCAATCAAGCAATTCCATTTCCTAAGCGGTGATCTTTATGACGGAAAAAACAGGCTCTGCGGCTGATGAAAAGGATAAACCAGCCCAACAGGATAAGAAGGATGATAATACAACCGGTAAGCCGGCAGCCTGGTCATTTGATGATGAAGTTTCAATCAACAGTATAGAAAAGATATACCAGGTATTTTCTGCCAGCGCCAAACGCTGGGAGGCCATCGTTTATCCCTCGTTATTTGCTTTTATACTCCTGGCCGTTTATGGCTTTTACCTGATCTACAGTCTGACCACGGATGTCGACAAGGTTGTCAGACAGATGGACGTTATCTCTGTGAACATGGTGCTAATCTCCAGGAATATAGATTCAATGGCCCAGAGTGTGGGAAAAATGACGGATTCAGTTAACAAGATGGGTAATACACTGGGTAGTCAGTTGCAGGAAATGCACATTATGAACAAGAATGCCGCTGACATGAACAGGTCACTGCATTTGATGAATGTTTCCATTTACCAGATGCGAAGGGATATGTCGATAATGAATCGTAATGTATCAAGGCCCATGAATTTCATGAATAGCTTTATGCCGTGGTAGTATTGTAGCCACATTCAATTGTCGCAGGATACGCCATGTGGTTTTCATCTAATAAACTAAGTGCCCGGCTGAAAGAACTGGAACAACATCTGAGGAATGAGAACCCCCTGCTGGTATCTGTTGTCAGAAGTTTTCACAAGCTCGATAAGGTTGGCTATGCCACAGGTTTACTTGATCAGGGTGAATCCTACGCGAACCAGATTTCATGGTGGCCGCTGATATCAATACTGGGAACGTTCTCTGCCGGTAAATCCACGTTTATTAATTACTATGTAGGCAAAAAAATACAGGAAACCGGTAACCAGGCAGTCGATGACAAGTTTACGGTTATCTGTTTCAGCGAAGAAGGGGAGTCCAGGGTATTACCGGGTATCGCACTGGATTCAGATCCCCGTTTCCCTTTTTATCAGATCAGTAATAACATAGAAGCGGTTTCTCCGGGTGAAGGGCAGAAAATCGACTCCTACCTGCAGCTGAAAACCTGCCCAAGCGAGATTATGCGCGGGAAGATCCTGATAGATTCCCCCGGTTTTGACGCCGATGACCAAAGGCAAGCCATTTTACGCAGTACAGAACATATTATTAACCTGTCTGACCTGGTTCTGGTCTTTTTTGATGCCCGGCATCCAGAGCCGGGGGCCATGCGTGAAACCCTGAAACATCTGGTATCAGAAACCATAGAAAGACAGGACTCCTCCAAGTTTCTGTTTATTTTGAACCAGATGGACACCTCGGCACGGGAAGATAATCCTGAAGAAGTGGTTGCCTCCTGGCAACGCGCGCTGGCGCAGGAAGGATTGACTGCCGGGAAATTTTATATGATTTTTAATCCGGATGTTGCTGTGCCGATTGAAAATGATGAGTTACGCAAACGTTATGAAGAAAAACGTGACAAGGATCTCGGCGCGATCAAGGAGCGTATGGCAAATGTCAGCGTGGAGCGCTCGTACCGTATTATTTCCCTGCTCGACAAGACGGTCAAGGAGCTCGAGCAGGACTGGATGCCCCGCCTGCGCGAGTGCGTGAAACGGTGGCGAACCCGTGTGCTGTGGGTGGATATCCTTGTGTACTCACTGTTTCTATCCCTGTTTATAGGGGGTACAGTCTCTCTGGATTACTGGAATGATTTCAGCTTTGAGCCTCCCTGGCTGGTGAATATTCAGGATGTTCGCTGGAAATACCTGATGATTGCGGCAGGCGCATTATTAGTTGTATACCTGCACCACATGTCGCGAAGAATTGCTGCCAATATGGTTATACGCTGGATAGGCAAGCAGTTTGGTTCGGATGAAGGCAGTGGCAGGCTGATCAAGGCCTTTTTAAAAAACACCCGTCCATGGCGAAGTATATTTGCGGCAGATCCGGTCGGGTGGGGCAGGAGAACCAGCAAGATTACAAAAGAAGTCATTGATGAGGCAGACAAGTTTGTGCAGGTATTGAATGACCAGTTTACCAACCCGTCAGGTGATTCGAAAAAATCTGAACCTTGAATTCCAAAGGGGTTTAATACCTGACATGAGCCGTATGATGCCCGGGTTTTATTGATGAAGTTTATTCATAATATGATAAAACCACTGACTCAAAGTGGTCGTGATTTACTTCCAATTATTCTGGTGGTGATATTTTTTCAGTTGTTTATTCTCAAACAACCCTTTCATGATGTCGGGAAGGTCCTCACCGGTGTATTTTTTGTCCTGATGGGTATGAGCCTGTTTATACGAGGTCTCGAAATGGGGCTGTTTCCTGCCGGTGGGTCACTGGCCTATGCCTTCGCGCGAAAAGGCAGTCTGTTCTGGCTGCTGGTCTTTGCATTTTCACTGGGTTTTGGTACGACTATTGCGGAACCGGCACTGATTTCAGTTGCAAATGAAGCTGCTACCGTCGCCGCAGAAGGTGGAATGATCCCGCCGGATGAGGCTTCAAAGGAATCCTATGCCACTGGCTTGAGGCTGACGGTGGCAATATCGGTTGGTTTTGCAATTCTGGTAGGCGTGATCAGGATTATAAAGGGCTGGCCAATTCATTTTCTTATTATTGCAGGGTATATAGGTGTTGTTGTGATGACGGCCTTTGCGCCCAAGGAGATTATCGGTATTGCCTATGATTCGGGTGGTGTAACAACCTCGACCATTACGGTTCCACTCGTAACCGCACTGGGCGTCGGACTCGCATCGAGTATCAGTGGTCGAAATCCACTCATTGACGGGTTTGGCCTTATTGCGTTTGCCTCATTAACGCCAATGATATTTGTCATGGCCTACGGGATGATTATCTGATGCAGTTTATTGTCGAGATATTGTCTATTATTCTGAGTACCGTGATTGATATTGTGCCTATTGTAGTTATCATTTTCGGCTTCCAGTACTTCGTCATTAAACGACCCATGCCTAATTTAAAGGAGGTGGCAATCGGGATATTGTACGTTTTGCTGGGCCTTTCTTTTTTCCTTGTGGGCCTGGAAGAGGCCTTGTTTCCGATTGGGAAATCGATGGCCCAGCAATTAACCGATCCGGAATTTATCAGGGCCGGACTGTCAACCGCGGGCAAAGTCTTGCAGTGGGATGACTATGGTTGGGTTTATCTGTTTGCGGCCGCAATAGGTTTTGCTACAACAATTGCAGAGCCATCACTGATAGCGGTTGCGATTATGGCGAATGATGTATCTGGAGGCAGTATCGGCAAACGCGGGCTGAGGATTTCAGTGGCGATCGGGGTCGCTATCGGCATTACATTAGGTGTATACCGGATCATATCGGGAACACCACTGCATTATTATATTATTGTCGGTTATATTATTGTGGTTATACAGACATTTTTTGTACCCAAGATTATCGTAGGCCTTGCATTTGACTCAGGCGGGGTGACTACATCAACGGTGACCGTGCCCATGGTTACGGCATTGGGGCTGGGGTTGGCATCAACTATTCCAGGTAGAAACCCGTTACTTGACGGCTTTGGATTAATAGCTTTTGCGAGCCTGTTTCCTATAATTTCAGTTATGTTATATGCGCAGGCGAGTGAATGGATTGCGGGTGGGAAGAAAATTCCAGTGATGCAACATGAAAATAAAGGAGAAAAATAATGCACTTCAAACTGATTATTTCCTTTGTGGAAGATGATAAAACAAATGCAATAATGGAGGCGGCAAGAAAAGGAGGTGCAACCGGTGCAACTGTAATTAATCACGCCAGGGGAGAAGGACTGAATAAAACCAAAACATTCTTTGGTTTGAGTCTGGAAACCCAGCGGGATGTCGTTTTATTTCTGGTGGAGGAACACCTGAGCAGGAAGATACTTGAATTGCTTAATGAAGTTGGTGAATTCGAGGAAAGACCGGGTACGGGTATAGCGATCCAGATTGATGTGGAAGATGCAGTCGGTGTATCACAACAGGTTCAGAGATTATCCGGAGTGGTGGAGGAAGAGATATGAGTGACCGTGAGATTATTCGGGTAAGAGATGTAATGAAAAATAAATTTGATATGATTGATGGCATGGCAACAATCAAGGAAGCCTTGAGCGCCATGAAACATATCGAAACAAAATCGCTGCTGGTAAATAAACGCAATGATAATGATGAATATGGAATACTGTTAATTTCAGATATTGCCCGGCATGTACTGGCAAAAGACAGGTCACCAGATCGCGTGAATGTATACGAGATTATGTCAAAACCCGTGGTCAGCATTGATCCGGATATGGATATTCGATACTGCGCGAGGATGTTTGATCGTTTTAACCTGTCTCGAGCACCAGTCCTGGAAAACAGTGAAGTGATTGGCATTGTCAGTTATACGGACATGGTGTTAAAGGGTTTGTTTAAATAGCTAAATTTAAAGAGTCGATATTCATGCCGGGAGCCAGGCCGAATAATATAGCAGAGCAGGATCGGGTATTGATTGAGCGGTTTTGTGACATGCTGTGGATGGAGAACGGTCTGAGCAGGAATACCCTGTTATCCTATGAAAGTGATCTCTCCGGTTTTTCAAAATGGCTGGCCTGTCTTTCACACCACTCTTCTTCTGCGAATACCGGCCTGCTTTCTGTGAGCCGTGAAAATTTGCTGTCCTACCTGGCCAGCAGGGTACGGGATGGATCAAAGCCCAGATCCACTGCCCGTTTTGTCTCATCAATCAGGCGGTTTTACCGATTTCTGGTTCGTGACAACCTGATTGACTCAGACCCGAGTGTGCAGATAGAAACCCCAAAACTGGGCCGCTCCCTGCCACATACATTGTCAGAGACTGAAGTTGAAAGATTGCTGGAATCTCCTGACCTTGAAAAGCTGGAAGGCTTCAGGGACAGGGTCATGCTGGAGGTTTTATATGCAACAGGCTTGCGTGTTTCCGAACTGGTTGGGTTGACGACAAAACAGGTCAATATCAGGCAGGGGACAGTGCGTATTACCGGAAAAGGTAACAAGGAGCGGCTTGTTCCTCTTGGTGAAGAGGCAATGGAGTGGCTGGATAGATACATGAAAGACACACGCAAGGGTCTGTTGAAAGGAGGAACCTGTGATGCCCTTTTCCCAACCAGAAGGGCCTCGATTATGACGCGTCAGGCCTTCTGGTATTGTCTAAAAAAATATGCAAGGATAGCAAGTATAGATTCGGAAATATCACCTCATACCTTGCGGCATGCCTTTGCATCGCATTTACTTAACCACGGTGCGGATTTAAGGGTAGTGCAGTTATTGCTGGGACATTCTGATTTATCAACCACGCAGATATACACACATGTTGCCAGGGAACGCCTGAAGGAACTGCATGCCCTTCATCATCCCCGAGGGTAAACCTTATTTTAAATAAAAAGGCACATTATCTTTTTATTCTACTGTGCAAATTCAAGAATCCAGGAAACATTTATATATGAGTAAAATTGCAAAATTATCCATATTTGTACTGTTAACATCCATGTTGAGTCATTTGTCTCTGGCAGCCCAGGTAAAACAGGTGACAGATGCAGATTTTAGAAAAAATCTTACGGTATATTTTCCCGGTCTTGTCCCCAATAGCGTCAGATATACGCCGGTGGAAGGCTTATATGAAGTCATAGTGGGTGCACGTGTATATTATTTCAGCAAGGATGCGCGCTATCTTCTCGATGCCAATATTATGGACCTGAAAACAGGAAAGAATCTGACAAAACCCAGTCTTTACGCTGCCAGAAAGGGCTCTCTGGACAGGGTTGGCGAAAAAAATATGCTTATCTTTACACCCAAAAACCCAAAGTACACGATTTCCGTGTTTACGGATCTCGATTGTGTTTATTGCAGGAAACTGCATAGCCAGATGAAGCAATATAATAAACTGGGTATTGCTATACGGTATCTTTTTTTCCCACGCGCAGGAATTGGTTCATCCAGCTACAAGAAGGCCGTGTCTGTATGGTGTTCCAGAGACAGGAAAAAGGCATTCACGGTGGCCGCTTCAGGTGATGTTATTCCAGAGAAAACATGCAAGAACCCCGTGAACGAGCATCTCGCCATGGTCAAGCAAATGGCGCTTACCGGCACACCTGCAATCATTTTTCCAGACGGACGGTTGATCCAGAGTTATATATCACCACGTGAGTTATTGGAGATCCTGAACAAACAAACCCGTCGGGCTGCTAATTGATATTTAATATTGGATATTATCTGAAAGTGACGTAGGGAATATCCTACAAAAAATTAAACTAAGTCTAATTAATAACATAAGCTTATGTTTAAATTATTTAAGATAAATAAGTAAATGCTTATATAATAAGTTAACATATTATAAATAACTAAATTATAAATTGATTTCTGATACAGAATGTAGAGAATAAAGGCCTAGCAAGGTTGCGAGGGATCAGACAGGAAATTGTCAAATGGAATTGTGAGGAAACGGAGTTCCTGGAATGGATAAAGGCGGTCGATAATCGGCCGCCTTTTTTTATTTTTCCAGGTATTGCAGTTTGTCCGGTTTACCATCCCATTCTTCAGCATCATCTGGTGGGGCAATCTGTTCAGTTATGACGGGCCAGACTTCAGACAGTTCCTTATTCAATTCCAGAAAATGGGACTGATCCTCGGGTAAGTCGTCCTCTGCAAAAATAGCTTCAGCAGGACATTCAGGTTCACACAGACTACAGTCAATGCATTCTTCAGGGTCGATGGCCAGAAAATTAGGACCTTCGTGGAAACAGTCTACGGGGCATACTTCAACGCAATCTGTATATTTACAGCGGATACAATTGTCAGTAACGATATAGGTCATGCAAGGGCCTTCATACAGTGAAATATTGGAATTACTTGCTTGATATGTTACTTAAAAACAGTCTCCATTGAAAGAATAATCCCGAAATCATCAGCTGGGGGGGGTGTCGTTTGTGTCATTTATCGCCGATTGCAGGTATTTCTTGCGCGTTCACCAAATACGCAGTCGCTTACAAGCGGCCGCTATGGCTAGATAATCATGAGTGATAATAGCCTTGCTGTCGGTGCGATATTGGTGTGGTCAACCGGTGAAGCCAGGTTTAATCATTTGTTACTGCTGTCCCGTTAACTTTATGAAGCACATAACAATGTGAGGACATGGAATCGGTAAGTCTGATCAAGACCGTCTGCCGCACGGATGCGGCAGACGAGCCGCCATGGATGGCATGTTTTGCGTGTCTTGATCGGGCTTACCGGTTTCATGTCCGGATTGCGGGTTAGCCCAAAGCGTATTTGCCGCCTGCATTTTAACTGTATTCGTTACATGTTAATGGGACAGTCGTGATCATTTTTATATAATTCGCTGTGATTTCTGCCGTTCTCTTTAGCGAAATACAAGGCCTTATCCGCACATTTTATAAAGCTTGCGCTGCTGGATTTGCTATCCGGGATGTATGAATAGACCCCGAGACTTATTGATACATGTTCGCTGACACTGGACGAACCATGCTCGATTTTAAGTGATGAAATCGCCTGGTTGAGGTTATTCGCAAGTTTCATTGCGCCCGCCTCATCCGTCGATGGGGCGATGACGGCAAATTCCTCACCACCGTAGCGTGCCACCAGGTCTGCTGGCCTGGTGGCTATTTCTTTAAGGGCCTCTGCAACCCTGGTCAGGCAGCCATCACCCTTCAGGTGGCCATAGGTATCATTAAACAGCTTGAAAAAATCGATATCAATTAATATCAGTGTGAGTGGTTTATTCTCCCGGTTAGCTGTTTCGATTGCTTGCTCCAGTGTTGCGTCAAAAATTCTTCTGTTTGCCAGCTGTGTCAGGCTGTCCAGTGAAGAAAGTCTTTCCAGTTCAGCATTTGTTTTTTCCAGTTGTTTTTGCATCTCACTTAATGCGAAGAAAGCAGCATTACGTTCCAGCTGGAGCATATACTGTTTGGCGTGTGAACGTATCCTGGCAATGAGTTCAATTTTATCCGGGAGTTTTACCAGGTAATCATTTGCGCCATATTGAAAGGCATCACGTTTGACTGCGGGGTCCTCTTTACTGGACAGTACAATGATAGGAATATTTTTGGTTTCATCATTGCCACGATAAAATCGTACCAGCGTCATGCCATCCACATCAGGCAAGACAAGATCCTGTAAAATGACAGTAGGCTGAAGTTCTGTAGCGAGGGTAATGGCATTGGCCGGGTCATCAGAATAATGAAGCTCGATATCTTCCTCATCACTCAGCATATCCTTTATTCCCTCAGCCACAATAGCCTGGTCATCTATTAGCAGGACCTTGATGGTTTTACTAAGATTCAGGCCCATATCCAGTTGTAATGTTCGATCATCCATATATTTAACCATCCGCAGAGGTTCTGATCTTTATACTGGCTGCCGTGTATACTTCATCTTCAATAGCAGCCGATATGGCCTGTACAGGCAAGACCAATTGGGCGGCATTTGCCATGATTGCGGCACGTGGCATACCAAAAACTGCACAAGTTTCTTCATTCTGTGCGATGGTCACTCCCCCCCTGTTTTTAATATTAAGCAGTCCTTTAGCACCATCGTAACCCATACCCGTTAATAACACACCAATTACCTTGCCGTGCCAGTAGTTAACGACGCTATCAAAAAAAATGTCGATAGAGGGTCTGTATGCATATTCGACAGGATGTTGAGTATATTGAAATTTATTATATTTATTTACAGTTATATGCTTATCGCCACCAGCCACATAGATTTTCCCTGGCATGGGTTTATCACCGCTTTTTGCTATAGATACATCCAGTTTGCATTGAGCATCGAGCCACTCTGCCAGCCCTGAGATAAAATTTTTGTCTACATGTTGTACGATGACATATGTGGCTTCTGAATCTTCAGGTATGCCGGAAAGTATAATGCTTAATGCCCCCGGCCCTCCGGTAGATGAGCCAATGCATACTATCGGTTTTCTTGTTATATCGGGCGAGCATGAAAGGTCCCTGCCTGGTAATGGCCTGACAGTAGCAGTAACCAGTTTTTCAATCATGGATAGCTTTGCGAGAAAATTGTCCAGGCTGGAATGTGTATTTGTATTGGAAAGATTGGGTGTGGTGATTGCGTCCAGCGCACCAGAGGCCATGGCGCTGAAGACCATGCCGGCATTACCTTCAACACTGGCGGTGACCAGCAGGATAGCACAGGGAGAGCTCTTCATGATTTTCTTTGTCGCTTCAACGCCATTCATACCAGGCATAATCAAATCCATTAGAATGAGATCAGGAGGGCTTGTGCTGTTTTTCTCGACAGCAACAGAACCATCATCAGCGGTCCAGATCACGTTATGGGTGCTGTATATAGAGATAATCTGTTCCAGTAACCGCGTGATAGACGGATTATCATTGACTATAGAAATATTCATTGGGTGGGCTCTCCGATTAAATCCGATACTGCGTCAATGAGACTTTCATCATGAAAACTTCCTTTTGTGAGGTAGTAATCTGCACCGACCTCAAGCCCGGCCTGTCTGTCTTCAGGGTTATCCTTATAGGAAACAATCATGACGGGTATTGATTGCAGTCTGTTATCGGCTTTGATATTAGACACCAGCTCAATCCCGTTCATGCGGGGCATGTCAATGTCTGTAATGACAAGGTCATAATCATATTGTCTGATTTTGTTCCAGCCATCAGCTCCATCAATCGCCGTGTCAACATTATATCCATGTGTTTCAAGCAGATTTTTTTCGACTTCGCGAACGGTAAGTGAATCATCGATAACCAGTATTTTCTGGATATTGATTTGCTGTTGGGTCTGTTTACTTCGGTCTATATTACCGATTCTGTTACCACTGATCATTTCATGGATATTGACAAGCAGGTCATCTACATCGAGTATGAATACCGGTTGACCATCATCGGTGACCGCTACGGCGCTGATATTTTTCAGTTTACCCAAACGTTGATCGATGACGTGAAGGGCAAATTTTTCTTCTCCAATGATGTTATCCACTGCAAAGGCATAATGTTCACCACGTTCTGAAAATATTATTACATTCAATTCATCCGTATTGTTGTGTGTATCAATGCAGTATTCAAGCGCTGTATTGGCGTTTATAAGGCTTATGTCCTGATTGTTGTACTTGATTAATTGTTTATTTTCAATGGAAAAAATATCGTCCTTTGATGTAGTGGTAATTGAATGAATTCTTGACAGGGGTATTGCGTAATATTCATTGCCAATCAGTATCAGTAATGTGTGTAGCACTGAAAGTGTCACCGGGAGTTGCAGAAGGACTGAGAGCCCTGTTCCAGGTGTACTGCGGCTTTGTATCTTTCCTCTCATTTCCGTAACAGCGTTATGTACAATATCGAGTCCCACGCCCCGCCCGGAGAATTCAGTAACATCAGTTCGCGTTGAGAAACCCGGTAGAAACAAAAAGTCCAGGAGTTCAGACTCCGATAACTTGTCAGCCATGCTGCTGCTTACATGTCCTTCTTCAATAATCTTTTTCTGGAGTCTCTCGGTATTGATGCCACGACCATCATCTTCAATGGATATATTAAGCCGACCTGAATTGTGCATGGCTGTAATTGTGATCGTGCCATATTTGTTTTTTCCATTAGCAATGCGCTCTTCAGGTGGTTCAATTCCATGATCAATTGCATTGCGGATCAAATGTGTCAGTGGCGCCTCCAGTTTGTCCAGTATGTCGCTGTCAACCAGGGTATCCAGCCCGTTAATGGTCAACCTGACTTGTTTGCCAAGCGTGTGAGATACGTCACGAACCATTCTTTTGAATCCATGCACGCCATTACTGAATGATCTCATTCGGCTTGCTATTACTTCCTGATTTAATCTGGATGTCAGATTGAAAGACTTTCTGTTAAATTCCTCCAGCTGGTTGATATTTGTACTGAGTGCTTGCCTGCAATTATCAATTCTGGTTTCGGTTTCAATTGCAATGGAATACAGTTCGTCCGGCGCTTCAAGATCATCCAGTATATATTTAAGGTGTGCCATATTTGAGGCAAGTTCGGTCTGTCGTTTCTTCAGGGTATGCAATGAACTCATGTGGTTTTCCAGCCAGTGGTTGGAAACCAGAATTTCATTGGATAATGCCATGAGTGTATTCAGGCGGTCGGAGCGAATTCTGACTGAAGATTCAGATGGCGAATTGGAATTTGATGACAGCTGCTTGCTGTCGTCATTTCGGGAACCTGCGAGATCCTGATTTTTACTGCCAATTTCAAGGGCACTGAGTGCTGATGAATCATATTTATTACCATTGGATATATTTTCAAGTACATTGGCCGCCAGCAGGATACTGGAGGAATTACCGGAAAGCCATGATTCTATATCGGCATCATCCAGTTTGTGCAGTTTATCCAGAATATCATTACAGGTAAGCAAAATATCAATAGCGGCATGATCAAGACTGATGATACTTTTGCCGGTATTAACAAAACAATCTTCCATTTTATGTGCAAGTGTAACAATATCATCAAGCCCAATCATTCGGGCAGCACCTTTTATTGAGTGTGCGGCCCGCATAAGTGGCTCTATCAGGCTATTATTACCCGGATTATCCTCAAGCAAAAGAAGATTATCATTGATTAATTGAGCCTGTGCCTCTGCTTCTATTTTAAACAGGCCAAGCATTTTTACATCTATATCCGATTTGGTATTCTTTTGTTTACCACTGCCCTTATCACCATTAATACCCTTGTTCTCACAAGAAGGTTTGGTTTTAGATGATTCTGACAGGCTGTTTATTAGTTCGTTTATTGCCGCTGAGTGGGTATCAAACCAGGTTTCTGCATCTATAAATTCTGTATTATTAAGACCGCTAAGTAATGAAAGTCCCTTCAGGAGTAATGTATGAATATCGTTATTGTCTGATCTGCCATTTTTCAGTAGTAGTGTCAGTGACCTGGATATCTGGTCAGTTAACTCTGTAATATATGGTATTTTACAGAGTTTGGCCCCACCATTGATCGCCTGTGTAAATTGTATTATTTTTTCCAGTTCTGTATCACTGCAATCTTCAAAGGAGCCCGCTTCAAGTATTTCTGATATTTTCTCACTTTGAGTGGTAGCATCGCCTACATAGAGGCTGTACATATTCTGATCAATTAATAATTCGACTGTACTCATGATGTACGCTCTGAAATACAGTTCTGAAGATTTTTTTCGTTAATAAGACCGATATGAAACTTATTGTGTTCAAAGACCGAACTTATCAGGTTATTGGCAGACATTGTCAGTGATACGGGTGCCTGTCCCATTTCATTACTGGATATTCTGAATATACCCATGATCTCGTCTACCTTGATGACATATTTACCTGACTCAAGTGAAATCACCATCATTCGACCAGTACCATTGTCTGCTGATGGTTCTCTGACGCCTGTAAATACGAGCGGCTTCAGGGAAAGACAGATTTCAAGTTCTCCCATGATATTCACCAGCCCAAGCAGGAGAGAATTTTTATTGTGCGGGATACTGTGTACATTTTCATTTTCATTTATTTTATCCAGTACAAAAGTATTGAATGCAAACCATTCGTCATCAATTCTGAAAATAATGCACGAAACGGTGGTGGTATCTTCATCATTTTTTGATTCCCTGTATAACCGGGTATTGCTCTGGATATACCCATCCGGTATCGCCCTGTCCAGGAGATTCAGGCCATTTTCAATATACGTATCACAGTTTCTGCAATGGATTACGTACTCAAGCCTTGAGCAAATATCATCCCCTCGTCTCCAGACGCCTATTTTATTCCAGCAGTCATTTATATTTTCTTTGTCCTGACTCATTTTCAACTATCCTGCTAATTACGGGCCTGGTATTTTTCAGCGCGCTTCATTAAAAGGTCGGCATTATCTTTATCGCCTTTTTGATTAAGCAACAGCGACAGGTGGGCCAGTGCCTCATGATTTTTTGGCTCCAGGAACAGGGCCTTACGCAAGCATTTCTCGCCTTCTTCCAGACTATTATCGGCACCATGAATAATGCCCATTAATGTATAACATTCGGCAGACGGGGACATGGAGTCAATCTTGCTACAAATGGCCAGCGCTTCGGCATAGTGCCCGATATTAGCCAGATTCCTTGCCTCTTCCATATTGTTAGTTGTATCAGGCTGTTTTTTTTTCGGCGAAGCACGTATTTCAGATCGCTTGTTTATTACTCTCGTTTTGACTGCCGGGCTGGCTGGTAAAGTTCGTTTAAATGTGAATGGCCGGGGATTTCCTTTCACCTGATAATTGCCAGGTTTTTTATTTCTGGTCTTGATGAAGCCAAAAGATCGAACGGTGTTACACGGTGTATATTTGTCTGCTGGAACGATGCTTGCTTCCGAGTGGCCTATCAACAGCAGGCCATTATTTTTCAAGGCACGATGTATTTTTCCAATGGCGATGTTTTTTCTTTCTGAATTAAAATATATCAATAAATTTCTGCAAAAAATAACGTCATAGTAATCGGGGATGGCGAGTACCTGCGGGTTGAAGATATTGAGTCTGGAAAAGTTAATATTACTTTTTAATTTATCATCAATGCTGTACTGATCACCATATAATTTAAAATATCTTGTAATGTATAAGTCCGGTGTTTCCTTGCGAAATGAATTTCCCCGATATAAGCCATTATTGGCATGTTCTATATTTTTTTGACTGATATCAAATGCATCAATAAGAAATGAGTCGGGGCTGAGGCCTTTTTCATGTAATGTTATAGCGGCAGAATATGCCTCTTCACCAGTTGACGAGGGCAGACTGAGTATCCTTACCGGTTGATCAGGCTTCATGGTATTTAATGTAAATCTTGCCAGTTCATCAAACGCAGACAGATCCCTGAAGAACCAGGTTTCCGGGATAATTATTTCTTCTATTAATTTTTCTCGTGCATCCCACGAGTTTTCCAGGAGTATTATATAGTCAGTCAGTGAGCTTATGGATAATTCCTGCATGCAATTATTGGCGGCATTCGAAAATGCCAGCTCACCCATGGAATGAACATCTATCCCGGTTTCCTTATAGATGATGTCAATTATTTTCTTGATGCTCATAAGCAGGTATTGTCTTCGTTATGTGGCATTTATGGCAGCCATCAGGCAATTGGCTTCCTGTGGAAGAAGCTTTTCAACATCAAGGATCTGAATCTCACCATCATGATCATTGAATATTTTACCAAGATAGGCATCATGTTCCTCCGTTAGTGTGTGGTTTGATATATCACTAAATTCAGCATTGATAGTTTTGTTTACCTTTTCGGCTATAAGTCCAACATACTTCGGGGATCTTTCCTCACTATTGGACAACACGATGATTCGTGTGCATATATTGAGAGAAGACGGCTTGTTGAATAAAAGCATATTTGTATCAATAACAGGAATGCTGGTTCCCCTGTAATTAAACAGGCCGGAAATATAAGGCCTGGTTTTGGGTACATTTATTAATTCGACTAACGGTGTTATTTCTACGATATGCTTTGCAGAAATAGCAAACCTTTGATCGTCTGCCTGAAACAATATAAGTAGCTTCTTAGCCATCTTTACGGACTTTGAATATGGACACCGATGCCTGTAAGCCGTTAGCAGCATCTTTTAGTTGCTGGATAGAACGGCCTGATTGGCGTAAAGAGTCGGCTGTCTGGTGTGCTGTTTCATTAAGCTGGATCATGCTGTCACTTATCTGTTCACCACCCAGTGATTGTGATTGCATACCTTCTGTAACACTTTCAAATCTTGGAGTCAGTGCCTGGACTTCATTTATGATGCTGCCTAGCTGACCGCCGATCTGGCCCATTTCATCGACACCCCGGCTGACGTCATCGGAAAACTTGTCCATTCCCATTACCCCGGCAGATACAGCAGACTGCATTTCCTTGATCATTTGCTCTATATCCCATGTTGCAACGGCCGTCTGATCAGCCAGTCTCCTGATTTCCGTTGCGACGACGGCGAAGCCTTTACCGTATTCACCTGCCTTCTCGGCCTCAATGGCGGCATTAAGGGATAGCAGGTTGGTTTGGTCAGCAACTTTATTAATTGTTGTAACCACGGTGTTGATATTGGAGGCCTTCTCATTGAGCACGGAAAGTTTGGATGCAATATTGTCTGTTGATTTGCTCATCTGTCTCATGGCTTCTTCCATGCGGGCAAGTGCGTTCTGGCCTTCGGCAGCAGACCCGGTGGTGTTTTCGGCTACTGTGCTGATTTCCTGCATTGTACTTAGCAGTTCCTTTGATGTTGCAGAAATTTCGGTTACTGTCGCCATGATTTCATTGGTACTGGCTGCCTGTTCGCTGACAGTGGCTTCCTGTTGCTTGGCGGTTGCTGCAATTTCAGTTGATGAGGAATTAACCTTGATGCCGGACTGCATTACCTGTGAAACCAGTTTATTCAGGTTATCAACCATTTGCTGGGTATCCTGTGCCAGTTGGTCGATATCCTCGCCTGTATCAAAATCGGAAATATTTTCAATTTGCCCGGTAAGATCGCCTTTCGCCGCCTTGGTCACAACGCCGAGTATGGTGTTGACTTTTCCCTTCAGGCTCTCGGTTGCCTTCTTTTCTCGCTCTATCGATTCCCGCAAGGTGTCTGCCATTACATTGAATGTTTTGGCAATATTGTGGATTGCATCACCGTTATTGGAATCCTCGATGTGTTTGAGTGTTTCTTTTTCGTGGCTCATTGATTGCATAATCAATTTTATAGATTTAACACTCTGATCGACCACCCTGGTCATGGGATTGATAATGCCACTCATCAGCATGTATGCCAGAAGAATGACACTGGCCATTGCAACTGCCAGCATGCTGATAACGGCAATGCTGGTGGTCCTTGCATTATTGATAAGGGCATTACTGGTTTGCCGGATATTGTTTTTTTGTCTTGCAACCAGCGAATCAAGCCCGGTTTTTAACCTGGTGAGTATGGGGCCCACCTTGCTTCGGATCAGATAGGCATCCTGTCGCCAGGTATCACTACCATGCAGTTTTATCAAGACAGGCAGGCGTTCCTTGAACTGGGCAGTTGCGCTGGTTATTTCATCCAGTGCGGCTTCCTGTTCTATCGACAGGTGGTCTGAATAATTGGCCTTGATATCCTGCAGGAGTGAGTCAAACAATTCGGAATAGTTTTTGATTTCATCCAGGGCAACCTTGTTCCTGAAACCCAGGTAGGAGCGTGTGCCGCTCATTACCCTTGCCCATGCATAGCGCATTTGGTAAACCTTGCTGATGAATTTAATGTTGACTTTATTTCTTGAGTGTTCATCTTCATCTGGAATAAGCTGGACTACATTTTGTAGAATGGCCTGGCTGACGGGGTTAATTTTTCGGGTAGAAAAATCCATACCGGGGAAATTTTTCTGGTCATTGCTGGCGAGTTCAGTCAGGGTTACGTGGTAGGATAGAAAGTCATTAAAATCATTTTCTATCTTTTTGACCATGGCTGAACTTTGTGAGTCAACTGCGATAGCCTTGTTTTTTTTCAGTTTTTTCAGGATCTTTTTTGAGTTATCCAGGTTATCTTCATACTGTTTTTTGAAGGTTTTATCCTGGCTGAGCAGATAGAACCCCAGGCCGGACATGGTGTTTTCAATGGTTTTTGAAAGCGCCATGGACAGAAAGGCCGTGGATTGCTGATCATGGACCACGTTACGTGTGCCTTCCTTGATATCAATCAGGCTGGTGACCGTCTTTACCGCGATGAGTCCGAGAATAACAAGGATGATGCCGAAGCCCGCAAACATTTTTTGCTTGATGCTCATGTGACTGATAATTGATAAATCTAGTTTCATAATGACAGATTCTCTATATTTTAATAATGTGACCATTTCTGATTTATCTGCAAATATCTAGAAACTGAAAAATCAACCGGATACAACAGAAAAACTGAATTCAGAAACTCGGTTTCATGTAAGGCTTTATCGGCAGGGAAATAAGGGTCTTGAGGGGTTTTTGAGGCCTAAATATCTGATTTTAGTTCGTAAATGAGTTTCAGTGCCTGAATGGGGGTGAGCTGGTCGGGTTGAATGGATTCAAGTCGGGTGATGGCGGGGTGGGCAGGGGTATGAAACAGCGACAGTTGCCGGACAGGTGATGATTCCCCGGCTTGTATCGATTCCCTGTTTTCCAGTTCTGCCAGCTTTTTTTTTGCAAAATCAATGACTTCTCCTGGTACTCCAGCCAGTGCGGCGACATGCAGTCCGTAACTACGATCAGCAGCCCCTTCCTTGACTGCATGCATAAAGACAATGGTTTCTCCATGTTCGACGGCATCAAGATGGACGTTTGTAATATTCTCGTGATCGTCCTCCAGCCCCGTCAATTCAAAATAATGCGTTGCAAACAAGGTAAATGCCCGGGTTCGTGATGCCAGATGCTCGGCGCAGGCCCATGCCAGGGACAGCCCATCATAGGTGCTGGTACCACGGCCGATTTCATCCATCAGAATCAGGCTGTTTGATGTGGCATTATTGAGGATGTTGGCCGTTTCTGTCATTTCGACCATGAAGGTAGACCGGCCGCTTGCCAGGTCGTCGGAGGCGCCAATGCGGGTAAATATCCTGTCAATATTTCCTATTTTCGCACTGTCGGCCGGGACAAAACTGCCTGTAAAAGCCATCAGTGTAATCAGGGCGGTCTGTCTCATGTAAGTTGATTTACCGCCCATGTTGGGGCCGGTAATCATTAACATGCGGCGTCCCTCACCGAGCAAGGTGTCGTTGGGGATAAAGACCACATCCGCAACCTTCTCAATAACAGGGTGCCGGCCACCCCTGATATCAATACCATCCATGTCAGCCAGTACCGGGCGGACATAATCCAGCGTGAGGGACCTCTCAGCCAGGTTACAAAGCACATCCAGTTCGGCCAGCCCGTTTGCGCATAATGACAAGGGTTTGTATGATTGCGAGAGGGTCTTCAGCAATTCTTCATAGAGCATTTTTTCACGTGCCAGTGCCTTTTCACGGGCACTGAGGATCTTGTCTTCAAATGATTTCAGTTCAGGGGTGATATAGCGTTCCACGTTCTTCAGGGTCTGCCGACGGATGTAATGTTCCGGGACGCGGGCAGATTGTGACTTCGACAATTCAATGTAGTAACCATGTACGCGGTTATAGCTTACCTTCAGCGTGGCGATTCCGGTGGCCTTTTTTTCCTGCTCTTCCAGGTTTATCAGGTATTGATCGGCATGCTGGCTAAGCATTTTCAGTTCATCCAGTTCATTGTCATAGCCTTTTGCGATGACACCACCATCCCGGATCAACATGGGAGGTTGTTCTATAATTGCCCTGGTCAGTAACTCGACAATCCCGGGGTGCCGGTTTATATCCGCAGCCAGATCCCGGCTGAGCCGACTATCAAGTTCATCAAGGATGGCATGCAGGTCAGGCAATTGTGCAAGTGAATCGCGCAGTGTAGACAGGTCACGGGGGCGGGCGCTGGCCATGATGATACGCGTCAGGATGCGTTCTATATCACCGATGCCATCCAGTAAGGGTTGTATGTCCGGATAGGCTTGTTGCAGGACCATTTCCTCAATACTGTCGTACCTTTGATTCAGTATTGAAGTGTCGCGCAGGGGGCGGTTTATCCAGCGCCGGATCAAACGACTGCCCATACAGGTTGTACAGTTATCCAGCACCCCGGCCAATGTAAAGTCATGCTGCCCGGAAAGGCTACGATCCAGCTCCAGGTTCTTTCGGGTCGATGCATCGAGAATGACGGCCTGTTCCCTGTTTTCGACAACCAGCCCATTGATATGTGGCAGCCTGGTTTTTTGTGTCTCTCTGGCATAATTGATCAGGCAGCCCGCGGCGCCAATCGCAACCGGCAGAGACTCACATCCGAAGCCCTTCAGGTCAAGTGTGCCAAATTGCCCGGTGAGTAGACGAGTGGCGGTTTCTGTTTCAAAGTTCCAGGGCGCACTGTATTTAAAACCCGGGTAGTTTTTCAACAGGGACTGGATACCTGCTTCTTCATTTACAAGCAATTCAGCCGGGTTTATTCTTTCCAGTTCACTGAAGAGTGCCTCCTCCCCGATAACTTCCAGAATGCAGAAACGCCCATTGGTCATATCCAGAGTGGCAATGCCAAATCGTTCAGCCGATTGATTGACGGCGGTCAGCAGATTGTCTTTTCTTTCCTCAAGCAGGCTCTCATCCGTGATCGTCCCCGGGGTAATGATACGGACAACCTTTCTTTCTACCGGTCCCTTGCTGGTGGCAGGGTCACCAACCTGTTCGCAGACTGCGATGGATTCACCACGCCGGACCAGCCTGGACAAGTAGCTGTCAGCGGCATGGTAGGGAATGCCCGCCATGGGAATGGGCTCACCTGCAGACTGCCCCCTCGCAGTCAGGGTGATATCGAGCAGCCTGGATGCCTTCCTGGCATCGTCATAAAACAGCTCATAAAAATCACCCATTCTGTAAAACACAAGAATATCAGGATGTTGGGCCTTTATTCCTAGATACTGTCGCATCATGGGTGTGTGTTGTTCGGTTTTGTTCTTCATTAACCTACAATTATTTATTATAAGTGTATAATAACTATAAAGTTTATTTGTTTTTCTTGTTTCAGAAGCATTCATGAAATCGCATGAAGTTTCATGAGTTTTCAGAAAAAAGTGTAAGTAAAAGTGTAGGTTTTTTATTAGTGAATTATCCCTTTACAAAAACTTACACTTTTTCTTCCGAAAGACAATTATATCTTAGCAAGATCAAATTATCTGAATAAAAGAGGTGTTTATGTCTGCAAATGAAAAAGTACCGTTGAACTCAAGAAAAATTGCGGCAATGCCGGTACAAAAACCTTCTTTTATCGATATACGAGTCCATCCAATCAGTAATAAGCTTGTTCAGGTAAAGATCGGTAACTTTCCTACCATCTCATTAGCTGAAGCCAGACTTAATATTACAGGAGCTAAAGGGGCTTAGAAAAAATGGCCGTTGTCCGGCTACAGAATAAAAGAAGAAAAACAAAAAGAAGCCGAGGCACAACAGAAAAGAGTGGATGTCTTAACGGTCAAACAGCCAGTTGAATTGTATCTGACCGAATACATCGAAGACCGGAGGGTTACCGGTTAATGGAAAATTGGTTAAAGGTGCTCGTAAGATTAAAGGACAAACTGAGTGGTCGCTGCTCTTCATGGTATTTCTATCCGAAAATCAGCTTGTAGCTTAAGCCAATGGGCTTTTAGCTTTACTTTATGGTCTTCATCCATGGGTAAATCTTTTAATGCCTCAGGCCACAAGGTGCGTGCTTTTTCCATCGTGTCATCAATATGCGGTTTAATCGCTCGCCAAGGAATACCGGACTTATCAGCCCAGGATTTGAAATTTTCCATTGTCACCGAATACCATTCTTTTGTTTTACCAAGATTCAGAGCGAATTGAGTTTCAGTGTCGATGTAAACGTTGGTGGTGGCGATATCATATGCGGGTGATAACCTTGGTGTAATTTGATCTTGATATAAAAGGCTCCAATTTTTTAAATGGGCATCACCATTTGCAAGTACGATATTTATCAGTAATCGTCTGGCAAATTGTTGGACATCGGCGATTCCGTCACCGGAATAATCGTAAATCACTTTTCCAACTTGTTCATAATTAGCAGAGTTATATTTTTCATGCGGGTACTTTACTAAGACTTGAGCAAAATCTTCCATATGAATTCTTATATTACCTTCACGGTCAAAACGCTTGATGGCAAATGCCAGTTTTTCATTCGGTAGATTGATCTGTGGCAGGTTATCCAGCTTGTTCAATTCAATAAGCTTAATGTCAGGTATATCGACGCCAGCCAAATCAGCGAGGGACATTGCTGTATATTCGTTTAAAGGTACGTTTTTATGTTTGGTGGATGGGGGTTTAATAATCCAGTCACCTAGCGCACCATTTTTAGTCAGGTTGTATCGGCCATCCTTTTCTTTCATGGAGAACTTCATTTGAATGCCCGCCAAGGAAAACTTGTTTTCTTGATCGTTGCCTTTGAATTTAATAGCTTTGGCTTTGACCTGATTTTTATCAAGGGTGACCAGTACACTGTCTGGCACATCGTTGGGTTCCATTGGTGTGGCTACCAAGGCACCGGGTAAATCCTGGCCGAGATAAGAAAAAATCTGAAACTCATTGTCGATATGGGTTTTTAAACCTTGGGCAATCAATTCCCGTAACGCGCCTTCCGGGAGCAGGTTAGATAAAATGGGGTGTAGTTTCTGATTTTTAGCCCATGGCTCTGACATGAGCTTTTTTGAATTAGGGAAATTCGGGTGCGTAATCAGGCCGAATGTTGGGCGTGCCGGGTTATCTTTGAACTCATCCGCAAAGCTCAAAACATTGCGTCCGTTTTGAAAACCGGCTAAATAACCTACCAGCTTGTCATGCAGGGTAAGTTTAAGAACAATAACTTCGTTTATTTGTTCACTGGGACTCATTCATCGCCCTCTGGTAAATTCTTCCCTAATATATCTTTCCAAGGATCATTTGCGAGTGTGTTTTCTTCGATCCTATTGTCACCTTCATTTTTTAACTGTGTTGATGAAAACTCGCCATGCTTTGATCCATCATCTTTTAGAATGGCTTCGACAATGTTCCGTTTCTCTGTCGGGATCAGCATCAACTCGCTGTTGAGCCCTTTGGCAATAAGTTCAAGGGTATTTAATCTAGGATTTCCCTTGGATTCTAATTGCTGGTACTGCTGGCGTGATACGCCAATCCGCAGCATCATGTCCTTTTGTTTTAGACCTAGGGCTAGCCTGCGTTCTTTAAGTTGTTGAAGTAATGATTTCATAAGAAACATATATATTGCTTTATTAACATAAGAAATATATTAGTTGCCTTTTATTGTAAAAGCAATAAATAAATGGCTTTTATGTATGTGCTGAGAGATTTTACTAGAAAGCAATATATGTATTGCTATTTTTTGCGTTAATCTTTTGATTATTCATCGGTAGGTTGAAATTCAGGCATGTGCATGAGGCTGCTTTATCAACGATTCAGCAGGGATGCCCAGACCTTCATGGAGTTTCCAGATCATTTTAAGTGTCAATGTCCGCTTATGATTGAGTATTTCATATACGCGATTGCTTTTACCAATCATCGGTTCGAGATCTTTTACTGTTAAGCCTGAACGTTCCATCTCAAACTTGATGGCCTCGACAGGATCAGGAAGATCCAGCGGAAAGTGTTTTGCCTCATAAGCTTCGACGAGTGTGACTAATACATCCAGCTTTTCACCTTCGGGCGAGTCTGCTTCTGCCATCATGAGTGTTTCTATTTCTTTAAGTGCCGCGCGGTAGTCGGCATCCGTTTTAATGGGTTTGATGTCCATGTTTTTTTACCTCTAGCGTTGCCTTTTATAAAATTAAATATTTTGTACATCTATTTTATCGTATCGGGTGTGCGTACCTATGAAGCGGATATAAATCACCCTGTAGGCATAATTAATCCATACCACCAGCCGATATTTGTTACCGGCTATATTGAATACCGCTCTGCCATCTTTGAGGATGCTGGCATTTCTGAAATCTTGTTTCACATCCGTTGGCGTAGCCCAGTCTGCTTTCAATGTATGTCGATACCAAGCCAAAACCTGATCGCTGGCATCTGAATATTCAGGGTTATTTTCCCAGAATGCTTTTAGCGTCGATAAAGCAATAATTCTCATGGATTAACAATAGTCCCAAAATGGGACTATTGCAACTTATTTATTATAGCCAATAATTTTGATCTGAAATTTAATGGTGCTTATTCGTTTGATGTGGCGGCCCAAGAAATTCCTGAGATTAAAAAATCGTAAAAGTAAAATAACACTAAAAAATATGTAAGTCTTAGTGCAGGTTTTTGAAAATGGCGAATATAACTTATTGAATATATTAATATTCACGCCACTGCATCATAGGTGTGTGCGGGTTATTTTTTTCGTGTCAACAGCCATCATCTGCCCAGTTTATAGAAAACAAGGGCTCTGTAAAAGTGGCCTGGGACCACTTTTATCTGCTACATTTGAGAATACTTAAACGCATTTGACTGTTTTTGGTTTGTAGCAATACCTGACAATAATTTGAGGCCGGTAACGATGGTTGATTCCCCGGAGAAGCGCTCCTTCATACGCATGAATATCGAGGCCAGGGCCGTTTTCAAGGTCAATGGTGGCGAAAAAAAACAAGAGGGGAGGCTGACGGACCTGAGTGCCACCGGCTTTAGTCTGATGACTGATTTATCATTAAAAAATGGTGATGAACTGGAAATCAGGGTGACGCCGGAAAAAGCCATTGTGTCGCCATTGCATGCGAGCGCCAGAGTACTGCGTGTGGACAAGGCGGCCGATAGCCCGGGGTATCGGCTGGGTTGCGAGATAATGGAAATGCTGGATTGAGGTTATGTAGTTATGGAGGCTGCGATCACTGCAAGCCAGCTTGCAAGCCAGCTGGGTGAGAAGTTATGTAAAGCGGGCGTAATGCTCGTTACGGCTGAATCCTGTACCGGTGGTTGGGTGGCCCGTGAAATAACTGCAATTGCCGGTAGTTCGCAGTGGTTCGAGCGGGGTTTTGTTACCTACACCAATATTTCCAAGCAGGAAATGCTCGGCGTATCGGAGCAAACACTGTTGAACCATGGTGCAGTCAGTGAGCAGGTCGTGAGCGAAATGGCCAGGGGTGCAATAAATAACAGTCATGCCCGGCTAGTTGTTGCCATCACCGGGATCGCCGGCCCGGGTGGTGGCTCTGTTGAAAAACCGGTGGGTACCGTCTGGTTCGCCTGGGCTAACAGCAACGGGGAAATTCGTACCGACTGCCAGCACATTGCGGGTGACAGGGAACAGGTCAGGCAGGAGGCCGTCATTATTGCCCTGCAGGGGCTGATTGTTTTTCTGAATCATCATTAGCATGAGCAGGCTTTTTTTTGCACTTTGGCCTGATGACACGACCCGAAAATCCATAGAGCAATTTGCCGAATCCATGAATAATATTCGTGGCAAAAAAGTCCAGGCGGCCAATTTTCATATCACCTTATCATTCCCTGGAGAAGTAGAGGCGTCACGAATCGATTCCTTGCTGCGGGCTGCCGGTGGTGTTCGCGGGCAGGGATTTGAGCTGGTTCTGGATAAACTGGATTATTTTTATCGTTCGCGGATTATGTATATGGGTTGCAGTCACATCCCCGGACAGTTGAAACAGCTGGTCTGCAATCTGGAGGAGAAGCTGGCCGGGTGCGGTTATGTGCCGGAAAAACGACCGTATACTCCTCACGTCACCCTGGCAAGAAAATACAGTCAGCCAGCACATCCCCGGGGGGTAATTAACATAGCCTGGCCTGTAAAGAATTTTTCACTGGTTGAGTCCAGGTCAGGGGCGGGTAGTGTCAGATATCATGTACTCCAGTCCTGGCCGTTGCGGGCTAGATTACAACCGCTCCCTTGAAAGGGAGCGGTTGTAATCTAGCCCGCATTTCTCACCACCATTCTACTGCGACGGCCCAATGGCACGCCCTGCTTGACTTTCACTCGGTCGGTCTGCTCAACATAGTGTCGACTATGCCTGCGCGGCCCTCGGTCGCGAAAGTTAATCATGCCACACCCTTGAACCGTCTCGCTACGAACGGTGGTGAGAAATGCGGGCTAGAGAAAGGCCCAGCCGGCAAACGGTTCTATTTCATCCCTGTTTGCAACGACCAGCTGGTACGCGCCCGGATTCAGTGAATGATCGGCAGTCGTGTCAACCGACAGCCTTTGCAGGAGATACCCCACCAGTGAGCGTTTGACCTCTATTTGTATCAGATCATCACTTGCCTTGTAGTCAGTCAGCAGACCGAGCCGCTGTTTTCCGGATAGTCCCGGGTGGGGCGCCAGGTGTATTGTCACAATCTCGACCCAGTCATCATCGTACATGCTGCTGGACTCGGCTTGTTCGTCGCTGACCCTGGCCTCCGTGATACGGGACAAAACGAAATCACGAAAATCAAATGTATCCACGCTGTAGGCACGCGCATGCCAGCGCAGGCCGGTGTTGGCGAGCGAGTGGGGCTCGATGATTCTGCGCTCATCACTTTCCCTTTCCGATAGTGACCGGTAGACAATTTCCAGCTTTTTATGATTTTTCAGCGCCCGGATTATTTGTGCAAGTATCGGTTTTGAGGGTAAGCGCAAAGGCAGCGGCAATGCCTCGACCGATACCCCGAATATCAGGTTTTTTTCTATCGGGCTGCCCGTGACAGGCGTATTTTCGGCAATGATTTTTAAAACCTTTTCTGCTGACAGCTCATTGAACAGTTCCTTGAAGGAAATACCGGGAATAAAACCAAATACATTATGTTTGTAAACCAGGTTGTCCGGGGCCAGGTCGCCATACAGTTTGAGGTCTTTTGTTGCGGCCGCATCGGATATCCCGAACGCCCTTGCGATGTCGCTCCGCGTGACGATGCCGGTGTAATAAGCCATCAGTTCGATGTACTGAAGACGCTGACGCGTGTTCCATTTGATGTCTGCCAATGTTTTGCCGGATGAAGCCATGCATGGTCCTTTTCTAAGTCACGGAAATAATTATACAATCTCTATATCAAGACCGCCATACAAAATAGCATATAGTAAAAAATACTTATGTGATAAAAAATATTGACATCATCAGATATATAGCCTAAGGTTGGCTACATCGTGTTATCCAGCATGGATAACGCATGAAATACGAGGCAGAAACTCAGCAAAACCAGTTTGGAGAAGACAAATGGACGAAAACAAGAAAAAGGCACTCAGCGCGGCACTGGGCCAGATAGAAAAACAATTTGGAAAGGGCTCTGTGATGCGCATGGGGGACGGCGGCGTGAATCGTGATATCGGTTTGATATCAACGGGTTCACTGGGTCTGGATATTGCGTTGGGGATTGGTGGCTTACCCAGGGGGCGTGTTATCGAAATCTACGGGCCCGAGTCCTCAGGTAAAACAACCCTGACATTACAGGTGATTGCTGAAGCCCAGAAGGCAGGAGGGACGGCGGCCTTTGTCGATGCCGAACATGCGCTTGACCCAACCTACGCAGAAAAGCTGGGTGTGGATATCGATGAGTTACTGGTCTCGCAACCGGATACCGGCGAGCAGGCACTGGAGATTACCGATATGCTGGTACGTTCCGGGGCCGTTGATATTGTGGTCATCGACTCGGTTGCGGCGCTCACGCCCAAGGCAGAAATCGAGGGCGAGATGGGCGATCACCATGTTGGCTTACAGGCGCGTTTGATGTCACAGGCACTTCGAAAATTAACCGGTAATATCAAACGATCCAATACCATGGTGATATTTATTAACCAGATCAGGATGAAAATTGGCGTTATGTTTGGTAACCCGGAAACAACGACCGGCGGCAATGCATTGAAGTTTTATTCTTCTGTGCGCATGGATATACGGCGTATCGGTGCCATTAAAAAGGGTGACGAAGTCATTGGCAACGAGACACGCGTCAAGGTGGTTAAAAACAAGGTGGCCCCACCGTTCAAGCAGGCCGAGTTTGAAATTCTTTATGGTGAGGGCATTTCACGTGAAGCCGAGCTAATCAGCCTGGGCGTTCAGCATGGCTTCGTCGAGAAATCCGGTGCCTGGTACAGCTACAATGGAGACCGCATCGGGCAGGGCAAGGACAATGTCCGTAATTTTCTGAAGGATAACCCGGCAATGGCAGATGAAATTGAAGGACTGGTTCGGGGCAAGTTACTGGATGTTGTTGCGAAGGGGGCGCCTGAAAAGGATGCATCGAAAGAAGGGGTAGAGGCTTGATATGTTAATTGTGATTAAATAATTCAGTTCCAGAACAAAAAAAACCGGTATTGCCGGTTTTTTTTGTTGGTATTTATACTATATATTTATATAGCCAAAAATTATTGGGTATTACCATTTTATATTAATTTGCTCAATTAATTCGGGGTCAGGGTCGATTCGGGGAAGTTTGTGTCCGGGTGAACCTGACGGCCTTGCTGAAAAGCCGTTGGAGATTATTTCCGGCACCCCGCAAGCAAATTGCATCAAATCAGGAGACTGGCATGAACGAAGGCTCAACTGAAAATCAAATCGATGAGGTAGATGAAAATCGTCGCAGTGAAGAGCGTTATACATGCGCAGGTATCCCCTTGCTCTATTCGTCATTAACCGGTTCCTGTATAGATGATCTTGCCGACAGCCTTCAGTTGGTAACAGTTTATGATATGAGTTTGTCAGGTCTGGCATTTGATGTTGATCGCGCCATGAAAAAAGGCGATAAAATGATATTGATAATGGAGCAATCTGAAGAAGGAATGAAAGAAGGCCTGTCAGCAGAAGTGCGTTGGTGCGATGCCTTGCCATCCGGGAAATACCGGATCGGTGTTGCCGTTGAATTATCCGAGAATGCTATGAAGGCCAATACAGATGAAAAGATGGTTGATATAATCACAGACAAGGAATTTCCAAAAGAGATAGAAATCAGATGTTCAACCTGCCAGGCAGACTCTATTTTTAATTTTTTCAGCGAGCAGCCTGTTTTAAGTGGCAGCGGTTTACTGCCGCTTTATAATTGCTCGGTTTGTAATGCGACGAGGACTTTGCCCGGGATATTGATTAATCGAAAGATATCGAGAAGTTGACAACACATCAGGGTTTTTCTAAATCCTCAAAAGGGGCAGGCCTGGAAATCAGGTAACCTTGTGCATAGTCCACACCGATGTCTTGCAGGCAGGTGAGGATATCCTGATTCTCTACATATTCTGCTATTGTTTTCGCACCCATGACATGGCCAATCTTGTTTATTGATTCGACCATTGCATGGCTGACATCATTTTTGTGGATATCCCGTACAATGTTACCGTCTATTTTCAGGAAATTAACGGGCAGGTACTGGAGGTAGTTAAATGAACTCAGTCCACTGCCAAAATCATCCAGGGCAAAATGAAAGCCCATATTTTTGAGAATCTGGATAAATCTCTTTGCCAGTTCCAGGTTCGAGATTGCCGCTGTTTCGGTTATTTCAAAGCAGATCATTGCGGGGTTGATATTAAAATTCTCAATTTCAGCCAGCATATAGGAAAGAAAGCGCTTGTCAGTAAATGATGTACCTGACAGATTGATTGCAAAGATATGCTGATTGTCCTGTTTTTTATCAATGGTGCTTAATCTCTGAAAGACGTTCCTGACAACCCATCGGTCTATGTATTGCATCAGGTTATAACGCTCTGCGGCTGGCAGAAATTCGTCAGGGGGGATGATCTTGTTATCCTGGTTCAGCCTGATCAGTGCCTCGTGGTATACAGGTTCTGAATGTGATGAGTGATTAATGCATTGAAGCCTTTGGCTGTACAGGACAAAGTTATCATTCTCCAGGGCATGCTTGATTTTGTGGGACCAGTGCATTTCTGTATGCTGCTTGCTGATCGCGGCATCGTCTTTCTGAAATACATGAATCCGGTTGCGCCCCATGTCTTTTGCCACAAAGCAGGCAGCATCTGCGGTACTCAGAATTTCTGTCGTATCCTGAGAGTTCTGATCAACAAGGGTCAGGCCAATACTGACACCAACCTCGAAAAGCTTGTTGTCCCAGGAGAAGCGAAAGTTGCTGACTGCCTTGCGAATGCTTTCAGCAATTCTGATACCACTTTCAAGCCCGCAACACTCAATCAGGATACCAAACTCATCACCGCCAACTCTTGCAAATGTATCTTTTTCACGTACATGCGTTTGCAGGGTTCCGGTCAATTGCTGGAGTAGTTCATCACCGGCAATGTGGCCGCAGGTATCATTAACAACCTTGAATTGATCAAGATCAAGATAACAAACGACGTGCTGGATTTGTTTATCATGGGCAGATTTGATGGCACCGGCAAGGCGTTTTTCAAATTCCGCCCGGTTGATCAGCCCGGTATGCGAGTCATGGGTCGCCTGGTAGCTTAGTTTCCGGGACATTTCACGAACCTCGGTAACATCATGAAATACCAGAACTATCCCAATAATTTCATTGTTATTGTTGTGAATAGGTGAGGCGGTTTCCCGTATTGCATACTCGCTCTGCGGATCTTTTTTCAGTAAACGGATACAGGGCGCAATAACATTCTCGCCTGATTTCAGACATGAAAGTGCCGGATGTTCAATCTGGCGATCACCTTCGCTCGCATGTGGGCTGAAAACTTCCTGAATATCCCTGCCCCGGGCCTGTTCACGTTTCCAGTTGGTCATGTTTTCTGCCGCGGGGTTCATATAAACAATTTTTCCGTTTGTGTCGGTCGTGATGACACCGTCGGTAATGGAGTTAAGCGTAATCTGGGCCATTTCCTTTTCATGGTGAAGTTCTTTTTCTATTTTTTTGAGTTTGGAAATATCACGGATCAGCCCTTCAATGCCGATGAGCTGTCTGGCCCTGTCGAAAATACCGCGGACATTAATCAGCAGCCAGACACCATGCCCACTCTTGTGCCTGATCTCTGTTTCATAGTCATTCAGGATGCCATTGGATTCCTTGAGCCTGGCCAGAAATTCACCACGTTCCTCCGGGCGCACGTACAGGTCGGTAATCTGTTTTCCAATTAATTCGGAGCAGGTATAGCCGGTAAGTCGTTCTGCAGACGGACTGACATAATTGAGCCTGCCATTCGCGTCTACACGATACAAGGTATCCGGCATGGTGCGAATAAACAACTCGGCTTGTATTTCACCGATGTCGGGTTGCGCAATAATGTTATTATTGGTTTCGTATTCGCTCATGGTAAACGTAAAGGTATTGATGGCGATTAATATGAATTTACCAAGTTTAGTTTAAAATTTTAAATAATTCATATATTTGAGAGCATTTTATTTGCCAATTGTATAAAATCACCAGACTGGCCGTATCAGCTCAAATAAAGAAATAAATACAATAACTTATGATATCAGAAAGACAAAAAGAGGCCTGGAATGCGGCCACTGGGATGCTGGCCAGGCGAGAGCATTCCCGACAGGAGCTCATCCGCAAACTGACCAGTCGGCATTACGAGGTCGCCTTGATCGATGACGTGCTGGACCAACTGGTCAAGTCAGGTTACCAGAGTGATGAACGTTTTACCGGACATTATATCCGTTTTCGCAGTGGCAAGGGTTACGGACCATCGCGCATACGCATGGAGCTGGTCGAGAAGGGTGTGGATGAAACCATTATTCAGCAGGGACTTGATCATGCAGATATCGACTGGCTGGAACTGGCCGAATCAGTCAGGGGGAAGAAGTTCAAGGGTCAGGTTGCCGATACCTGGGAGGAAAGAGGGCGACAAAAAAAATTTCTCGATTACCGTGGATTTACCCGTGAGCAGATACAACATTGTATTAACGGGGATGAATTCGACTGACATGTATATAAATGAATTTATGGATTTTTTGACTTCTGTTTCGCCGTTCAGGCAGGTAAAATACCAGCACGAATACATGATGGGACAAGGTATTTTACATTGATGCAGACCAGTGCCGAAATCAGGAAACGCTTCCTGGATTATTTTAAGGAGCAAGGCCACGAGGTTGTCGACAGTAGCCCACTGGTTCCGGCCAATGATCCGACCCTGCTGTTTACCAATGCAGGGATGGTGCAGTTCAAGGATGTTTTTCTGGGGCTTGATAAACGTGCCTATACCCGTGCCTGTTCATCCCAGCGCTGTGTGCGTGCTGGTGGTAAACACAACGACCTTGAAAATGTTGGCTATACCGCCCGGCACCACACCTTCTTTGAAATGTTGGGTAACTTCAGTTTTGGTGATTATTTCAAGCGTGAGGCCATCCATTATGCATGGTCTTTCCTGACGGTGGTTTTAAAGCTGCCCGCTGAAAAATTGTGGATTACCATCTATGCAGATGATGACGAAGCCGCTGATATCTGGCTGAATGAAATCAAGGTTGATCCGGCCCGTTTTAGCCGAATCGGCGACAAGCCCGGCGGTAAAACGAATGAGAGTGATAACTTCTGGTCGATGGGTGATGTCGGCCCTTGCGGCCCGTGTTCAGAAATATTCTATGATCATGGCGAAGATGTGCCAGGCGGCTCACCGGGTTCTGCCGATGATGACAGTGATCGTTATATCGAAATCTGGAACCTCGTGTTCATGCAATACGACCGCTTACCTGAAGGAAAGCTGGTGCCATTACCCAGGCCCTCTGTGGATACGGGTATGGGGCTGGAAAGGCTTGCTGCTATTTTGCAGGGAGTACACAGCAACTATGACATCGACCTGTTCCGGAACCTGATCAAGGCCGCTGGCAAGGTAACGGGTTGTAAAGACCTGACCGATAACTCGCTGAAGGTGATAGCTGACCATGTTCGCGCCTGTGCCTTTCTGATAACAGATGAGGTACTGCCTTCCAACGAGGGCCGCGGCTACGTATTGCGTCGTATCATTCGCAGGGCGCTTCGCCATGGTTATCAGCTGGGCCAGAAAAAACTGTTTTTCTACAGGCTTGTTGATGCCCTGGTCGTAGAAATGGGTGAGGCCTATCCCGAGCTGGTCAAGGCGCAGGAGCAGGTGAAACGTGTCCTGAAAATGGAAGAGGAAAAATTTGCCGAGACCCTGGAGCAGGGCATGAGGATTCTTGAGGCCGACATCCGGCAAATGAAAGGGGTCGTTATCCCGGGGGAAACAGTCTTCAAATTGTATGATACATTCGGATTTCCGGTCGACCTGACTGCTGATATTGCACGCGAAAAAAATCTGACACTGGACATACCCGGGTATGAAAAGGCAATGGATCAGCAGCGTGAGATGGCGCGTTCGGCCAGCCAGTTTGGAGCTGATTACCATTCACAGGTTGAGCTGGCAGGCAAAACCGGGTTTAGCGGGTATGAACATACCGATGATGTGGCCAGTGTTACGGCGCTGGTAAAGGAGGGTGAGCAGGTCAGGGAACTCAGTACAGGTGAAAAGGGACTGGTCGTCATGGACAGGACGCCATTTTATGCTGAATCCGGTGGTCAAGCCGGTGATGCAGGTTACCTGGAAGTGGAAGGCAGCCTGTTTCGGGTGTTGGACACTCAAAAACAGGCCTCGGGCGCTGTTATCCATATTGGCACGATGGAGAAGGGCGGGCTGAAAGTCGGCGATACAGTTCAGGCCCGGGTTGACCAGGCGAGGCGTCAGGCCACGGCAATGAACCACACGGCCACGCATCTGCTCCATGCGGCATTAAGATCAGTTTTGGGCAGTCATGTTTCTCAAAAGGGTTCACTGGTCAATGCCGATCGCCTGCGGTTTGATTTTTCTCATTTTGAACCCGTTACAGCGGAACAATTGCAAGCCATCGAATCGATGGTCAATGAACAGATCAGGCTTAACACCGAAGTGCAAACCAGGGTCACCGACTACGATACTGCGGTGGCCGAGGGTGCAATGGCACTGTTTGGTGAAAAATACGGTGATGAAGTGCGGTTGTTGAAGATCGGTGATTTCTCAGCCGAGCTCTGTGGTGGAACGCACGTTAACCGGGCAGGGGATATCGGCCTGCTCAAGATTACAAGTGAAGGCGGTATAGCATCCGGTGTCCGGCGCATCGAGGCCCTGACCGGACAGGCCGCTGTGGAGTTTGTCGAGCAGACAGAGAACAGCCTGCGCCAGATCGCGCAGATGGTAAAAGGCAGTCCGGGAGATGCCGGAAACAAGGTTCAGCAAATACTGGCTAAAAATCGCAAACTGGAAAAAGAACTCGAACAACTCAAGTCCAGACTGGCCAGCGCGGCGGGTAGTGAACTGAGCGACTCCGCCGTCGAGGTGAAGGGCGTCAAGGTACTGGCCGTCAGGCTGGATGGCGCCGATCCAAAATCCTTACGCGATACCGTCGATCAACTGAAAAACAAGCTGGGTTCAGCGGCGGTTGTTCTGGCTGCCGTCAATGGTGAAAAGGTCAGCCTGATTGCCGGGGTGACCAAGGACCAGACCAGCCGTCTCAAGGCCGGTGATCTGGTCAATACAGTGGCACGGCAGGTCGGTGGCAAGGGCGGGGGAAGACCCGATATGGCCCAGGCCGGCGGAAATGATCCTTCCGGGCTGGATGCCGCACTGGCAGGGGTGGCCGACTGGGTTGGCCGCCAACTGGCCTGATTATCGTCGAAAATTACCAAAAGTTGACTAAAATCCTTTATTTACAGCCCGTTTTAGTGTTTAATCTTCGCCTTTTACAGTAGAAAGAGTAAAGTTTGGACGAGTATGGCGCTATTAGTTCAAAAATACGGTGGAACATCGGTCGGTAGCATCGAATGCATTGAAAAAGTGGCAGAAAAAATAAAGGCCACACGTGATGCAGGTAACGATGTCATCATTGTCGTATCCGCGATGAGTGGTGAGACCAATCGTCTGATTGAACTGTCCAGGCAGGTGTGCGAAAACCCGGATCCCAGGGAGCTGGATGTTCTCCTGTCCACAGGTGAGCAAGTCGCCACTGCCCTGCTGAGTATGGCCCTGGAGAAACTGGGTTGCCCGGCCATTTCGTATACAGGGTCACAGGCCCGTATCCTGACCGACAGTGCCCATAACAAGGCACGGATCAAGGACATCGATGGTGCGCGTTTACGTAAGGATATTAATGCCGGTCGTGTAGTCGTGGTTGCCGGATTTCAGGGTGTCGATGAGCATGGCAATATTACCACACTCGGTCGTGGCGGTTCTGACACCACGGCAGTGGCCCTGGCAGCAGCCCTGCATGCAGAAGAATGTCAGATCTATACAGATGTGGATGGTGTTTATACGACCGATCCCAGGGTCGTGCCCGAGGCCCGTCGTCTGGACCGGATTACCTTCGATGAAATGCTCGAAATGGCCAGTCTCGGTTCAAGGGTGCTGCAGATACGGTCAGTTGAATTCGCCGGTAAATACAATATTCCGTTACGCGTGTTATCCTCGTTTGAAGAAGGCGAAGGCACACTGATAACGCTGGAGGATGATGGTATGGAGCAAGCAATAATATCAGGTATCGCCTTTAACCGCGATGAGGCCAAGCTGACTATTCTGGGTGTACCGGATCAGCCGGGTGTCGCCTCGAAAATACTTGGTCCGATAGCCGATGGCAATGTCGAGGTAGATATGATCGTCCAGAATATTGCCGAGGACTCCTCAACTGACTTTACCTTCACTGTTCACCGAAATGACTATGACAGGGCCCTGATTATTCTCAGAAAAGTGGCCGACGAACTGGGCGCACGTGAAGTTGCAGGTGACAACAAAATAATCAAGATATCGCTTGTCGGTGTCGGCATGAGATCACATGCCGGCATTGCCAGCACCATGTTCAGGACACTCGCCGATGAGGGCATCAATATTCGTATGATATCGACCTCGGAAATCAAAATTTCCGTTGTTGTTGATGAAAAATACCTCGAACTGGGTGTACGGGCGCTACATGAGGCTTTCGAGCTTGAAAGACCACTTGATTCCTAGGAGTTTGTGAGGGCTGTATAGGCTATAATAACAATCGCAGGGATAGTATTATAAATAAAACAATAAGATATAAATGGATGAATGTAGGTAAAAATTTGGCGATTACAGTTTTTATTCATATTGTCGATAAAAGGCATTAGGAATAGTTAGTTGAAAAACTGTATTTATTTAGTGATTGAAGTAAAGCTAAGGAGATAAGCAATGCTAATTTTAACACGACGTGTGGGTGAGACCCTCATGATCGGAGATGACGTCACCGTGACAGTACTTGGTGTGAAAGGAAACCAGGTTCGTATCGGTGTAAATGCACCTAAAGAAATAGCAGTACATCGCGAAGAAATATATGACAGAATCCAGAAGGAAAATGAAAGCGGAGCTGCAAAAGAAGAATAGTTTTCTTTTCCCAGCCATTAAGTAGTTAGAAAAATGTCCATGAAACCAGTAATTATATGGTCATGGGCATTTTTTTATGTCCTGCATTTTGCTATTCTAGCCCGCAGATCTCATCAGGGGTGAGCGAACGAAGTAAGTGAATAACGCGCGACCTGGCGCGCCGAGTTGAAAACTTGAAGAAGCAGGAGCGGAGATAGAAAAGTTTTCGGAGAGCTGGCCGAGTGGCTGAAGGCGCGCCCCTGCTAAGGGTGTATCGGTTAATCCCGATCGAGGGTTCGAATCCCTCGCTCTCCGCCAATAAAATATATAAGCAGTTGTATTATATAGTAATAATATGGCTTGCTTATATTACACCCCACATAATGACCTACATTAAGAAGTGACAGATTTTCTTACACTTTTGTGCTATTTTGTTGTCCAATAATTAGAGCAATTAATTAAGTTATTAATATTCATGATGTTACACATATTGGTATAAATACTGCATATTATTTAAGTTAATTACGTATTTTGTATACACAGAGTTCAACTTATTACTATAATTGCCGCTATAAGAAGTATAAAAATAAAACCTATACATGAGGTTGAGGATATGAAGCCAAACGATTTAATTCTTCGTTGTTATGCTGAGCAAGAAAAAGATGGTTCATGGTTTAGTATATGCATTGATCTTAACTTAGCTGTTCAAGGAGACAGCGTAAAAGAAGTTAAAGAAAAAATGCATACAGTTATTCATGATTATATCGATGAGGCCCTTACTGAGGATGTAGAATATATTGGTGACTTGCTCCCAAGAAGGGCACCTATGTCATTCATTCTCAAATATTACGTTATCTCTGTTGTTCATTCATTTTATCATGCTGCTAATTGTGTGAAGGCATGTAAATTCAAAGAGTTTATGCCACTGAAACTTGCCTAGAGGTTTCATTGTTTAATAACTACAAGCCTCTGCCATGCAGAAAAGCCGAGCGCGCCCTAAAGAATCTTGGATTTACAGAGAAGAAAAAGACTGGGAGCTCCCACCGGCAGTTTGAAAAAATCGTAAACGGGCATAAGTTCAAAGTTACACTAGATTGCCATAAAGGTGAGGTTTCAGCCAAGAATGTGAAGAGCATGGCGGCACAAGCAGGTGTAACAGTTAAAAAGTTTCATGAGGCAATCTAAAACCCACCCCGAAGGGTAGGCAGGTGCGCTGGAGGTGAAGTTATTCATCCACTATAATTTCCCCCGTTTCATCGTTCCGAAAAATAAGTTGTGAAAACTCTAAGCCCACAAGCTTGTCGCCTCTGTTTTTGAGTCTATAAAACTCCAGGCAACCACCACCGAAAAATAGCAGGGTAGAAGGTATAAACCTGAAATTTATAAGCAAATTGTTCAATTAAATTTGGCGTGCAACGAAGTTCAATTGGTTCTTCAGTGCCAGATTCTTTTACCGTTTTTGCTTGCTCCTTTACCTTCACTAATCCAATTGCTTCTGAATGTAGTTAATAAGCCTATTGCACCTGTTGAGAGTGAAAGAATAAGTTTTGTGTAAGCATGATAGAGAACGCCGTGCTCGTCTTGTAACTTTTTTATGAGTTCGCTCTCAGTTATCATTTATTTACCCAAAACGTTGAAAAACAGCTGCCATCAATCCTCAGTCAGGCGATACCTGGTTACTCGTAGTAATATTCTAAATATTAACCGGGATACTTACTGATGAAAACGTCTAAATTTGTTCCGTTTTGTTTTAATGGGTCTGTAATAATTGTATGTAATTCGATAAACATATCTCTGATCGATCCAATGGGCTTTGCACCATCAAACGACATCACATTATTTATATATCTTGATATCCAAGATGTAGTTATAAATAACTCACCTAATGTTGTAACATTATATTCCAACATCAGTACATCATTGCAATAATCAAAGTATACCTTTGTTTGCTGTACAAGGGGGCGTATTTCATTTTCAAAGTTATCCTCAGCGAGTTTTATATCTTTTTCGCAAAGCAGTATGAAATTATATGCATAACTCTGAAGTTCAGAATTCTTTTGTGATAAAAAATCAGAAATCCCTTCACTAACGGTAAAAACCCCCTGCCTCGCACGTGGATAGATTTTACTATGTATAGACCGAGGGCTAGATCTTTTTATAATCGCTATCTCATTGTAGCTTATTAGTTCTTTGCAATAGGATTCGAATTTATCAAGATGCGTATAGTAATTCTGAAAGATATTTTGCTCTTGTGCGGCGGTAATTTGACCCCGAGAAAGGTTAATCTGTTTAGATGATTGTACCGATCGATGGTTTGCAGCAACCAAGGCAACACCGGGAACTATAGTAGCAAGAATCCATAATGGAAATTTGAATATAGTAAGGATCTCGTTGAAACCACGGTATGTAAAATCAAAGCGTAAATCACTGTTGTAAATAATTATACTAGTGAAAAAGAGTGCTGCACATATTGGAACAAATAAGGCCATTCTAAACCAAAACAAATCAAAAAGTTTTTTATCGGCAGACATTAACAGACCTTTTATGTTTAAGTAATGATTTAAGATAATATGTAATTTCTTAATGATACCACATATATATTAAAAACCCGCCAGAAGGCGGGTCCAGATGTGCTGATTGGTGGGGTTATGCTTTCCAGTTCCTTCTGGCATATTTGTATGCTGCCCGAAAAGAATTTAGTGGATCATCTTCGTTAAAATCGGAAATATTTATCCCCAGTTTTTCTGGAATTATCTAAGCCAGGTTCATTGTTACGATCTGTGCTTCATATCCAGCATCAATCAAAGCATCCATTGCCGTGCCATCTTCCGAACATGCTTCATTATCCATAATACTGACTTTATTCAAGTTTCGCCTGGCTTGCTGCATTTTGCGCCTTCACGATTTCACGCCTGATGTTTTCAATCTCACGTGCCGTCAGTTTCGGCACCCGTTTCTTGATCCGAAGCGGGAGCGAATCCAATATTGAACATATCTGCTCAGAAATCCTTAAAAGTGCATCCTCAAGGATTGCAATCGGCGCGACCTCATTCTTTGCCAATTGCAGCCGGTGTTCGATTTCGTCAGCTCTAAGCCTATCCAGGCGAGCTTTTTCTGCATAAGCGTCTTTTGATTCATAAATTAACGATAGTGCTTTTTTTGTTTCGAAAAATAATGTTTTCCCGTCCCGGCTTATGGGGTCTATTTCATTCAGTCGGCTTTTGACTGTCCGATAGCTTTTACCGGTAATCTTCTGCAATTGAGATATGCATAATTTGCCTATGTCAGGTTTGTGTGTGGCCATTACTGTTGACTCCTATAGGGGTTCTGAAATCAGGAAAAGCCCGAGCACAGAATGACCCGTGAATAGTTTTTAACGCCAAAGTACCTTAACCCATCGTTTTTTATTATGT
>ENA-ORDP01000089-ORDP01000089.1-marine-sediment-metagenome-genome-assembly--contig:-NODE-89-length-55308-cov-10.115758_pt1 | contig 55308 bp, 35 predicted proteins | sample MGYA00248627_ERZ508539 | MGnify/ENA primary metagenome ERZ508539 (study PRJEB26208, sample SAMN05571518) | marine sediment metagenome | biome: deep sea; feature: Hydrothermal vent; material...
CTTCCACAAAACCTTCTTTTGTATACTTAATTCCGTTATCAATTATATGATTGAAAATTGTAGATAGAAGCCTACTGTCACTTTTAATTATAAATGTATCCTCTTTTAAGTTTAATTTATAATCTATTTGCTTTTTTTCAGCATCTACTTTGAATAGATAAAATTCTTCCTTTGCAAGTTTATTTACATCAATTTTATCAAATTCAAGCTTAAAACTTCTGTCATCAATCTTTGAAAAATCAAGTACGGAATTTAAGGTTCTCTGCAAGCGAAGTGTACTGGCATAAATCATCGCACCGTATTCTTTAAATTCTTCGTTCTCGTCTTCGTTTTTAATTATTTCCGAAAAGCCTAATATACCTACCAAAGGTGTTCTAAGTTCGTGACTCATATTTGCATAGAATTTAGTTTTTATTTTATTAACTTCTTCGGCTTTTTCCTTAGCTTTTATAAGTTCAAGTTCCTTTTCTTTTTTTTCTGTAATATCTTTAATCGCTCCGTATATATGTGCTACTTCCCCGGTTTCTTTATTAATTACAGGATACCTGTAATCTTCAACATAAATTATCGAGCCGTCTTTTTTCTTTATTCTAAACTCTACAATGCTTTTCTCCTTTCTAAGCACGTGTTCAATATGAGCATCCAAAATATGTTTGTCTTCAGAAAGAATTATGGAAAATAATACTTCCTTTTTATCAAGTTCATTTTCGGAATAACCTGTAATACTTTCAAAAGCATCTGTTACCCATTCCCTTAAAAAAGAACCGTCGGGCAGTATACCTAAAGAGTATGCAAAGTCTGATGTTAAATTGGATAATATTTTATACCTTTCTTCTACTTTCTTTCTATCGGTTATATCCCTTATTACAGCCAAATAAAAAGTTTTACCTTTTTCTTTAAAGAAATTTAATTTGATATCAACGGGAAATTCTGTGTTGTTTTTTCTTTTAGCATAAATATTGAGTGAAGTTCCCATTGGTCTGGTATGCGGATTTGTTTTAAGTGAGTGCCTGTGATTGACATGTTCATCAGCAAGATTTTCCGGGATAAGAATTTCGACGGGCTTGCCTATAATTTCTTCGCTCTCCCAACCAAAAAGCTCTTTTATTTGCGGAGTCGTAAATGTAATTAAGCCGTCTTCATCTGCCACCAACATGCAATCAACAGATGTATTTATCAGCGTTTCATATAACTCGGTTTTATTGAATTGATATGTTTTATTCATTTTGATAAAAAAAAGTTTTTAAATGATTGTAATTAATATTTTTATTAGCTATCATAAAATATGGTTATATGTTTTGAAAGTAACCATTTGGCTATACATAATCAATCAGAGAAATAATTAGAGGACTTTTTGATCTTTGAATTAAAATTAGAATACTGGATTTTGAAAAATTTTAGTACTATATCAGCTTTTTCAGATGAATTAGGGATCAGCCGGACAAATATAAGCAGGTACTTAAACGGTACAAGAAAACCCGGGTACAGATTCTTCAAAAAGATAAAAAAGATGGGCTGCGATTTAAATTGGCTTTTTGAAGACGAGACAAAAGAATCGAAGTCCCTTTTTAAAAAGATAAAAGACAATAATTTATTATTATTAATCTTCATAAGTTCCTTTATAGGAAATAGTCATATAACTGAATTTATTATTATATTCTAAGTTAAAAGCACTACAGCCGAATACTAAACCTCAAGCTTTCAGAATTAAGAAGTCCGCTATGTGTAATACTTCCAGCCTTGAACCCTACTAATTTTTAATTTTTCCTTTGAACTTAAAACCTTGAACATTATTTCTTTGGAATATATTTTTTCAGTATATCAACAAGATCTTTTTTGGTAAAAGGTTTTGAAATATAATCAGTAAAACCGTTTTCCAAATATTTTTTCCTTTCCCATAACAACGAATAAGCAGTTATGGCAATAATTGGTGTTTTCTTGTATTCCTCTAATTTTCTTATTCTGTTTGTAACTTCAACACCGTCTAATTCCGATTTTAAATTGATATCCATCAAAATAATATCATATTTTTTGCCGGCTGCTTTTTCAATACCTTCCGAGCCATTAATTGCATTATCTAAATTAAATTGACCCCTTAAAAAACGGAATGCAATATCATAGGTAATTTTATCGTCGTCCACTAAAAGTATAGAAGGTGAATTTTTAAACTGTTCTGTTTTTCCCAATTTATTTTTAATATTTAATTTTAATGAACTAACCGTATCCGTGGATTCTGCCTTACCTTGAATTGGAAGTTTGACGATAAATGTTGAGCCTTGCCCAATATCACTTTTCAATAAAATCTTACCGCCTAATTTTTTTACAAAATTATTAGTAATTGTTAAACCAAGCCCCGTTCCTTCAAACAATCTTGCGGCACCTTCGCTTGCCTGACGGAATTCTTCCCATATCAATTCTTGTTTATCTTTATGTATTCCAATCCCGGTATCTTTTACAATTATTTCTATATGTTGATTATTTTTTATCCTGTTAGCTTTTATAGTAATTCCGCCTTCATTTGTAAATTTTACTGCATTGCCGATCAAATTATTTAGTATCTGTTCAATCATTCTTTCATCGGTTTCCGTAACCAATTTATCGTTTTCATTTTCAAAATTTAAGAAGAGATTTTTCTTATCAGCTGCAGACTTGAATAAAGTAGCCACTCTCTTTATTACACTTATTATATCCACTGAAGTTTTTTCAATAACAAGTTTATTCGCATCAATCTTACTTAGATTTAAGATTAAATTTAATGTCTGCAATAACCTTGAACCGCTATCGTGTAAAAGACTTGCATATTCTCTCATCTCTTCATCTTCAATGTTTTCTTCCAATATTTCAGTAAAACCCAAAATACCAACCATGGGTGTTCTCAGCTCGTGACTCATATTTGCAAGGAAGTTTGATTTAAGCTCACTCATTTCTTCAGCTTTCTCTTTTGCTTTAATCAAATCTTCTCTCATTTTCTTTTTCTCGGTTATATCTTCTTTTATTCCAATAAGATTTATTATATCACCGAATTCATTTATAATTGGAGCAATTATTTCCGATTCCCAGTACAACTCACCGTTTTTCCGTTTATTAAGAAGCTCACCCTTCCAAGTTTTCCCCTGTAAAATAGTTTCCCATAATTTTTCATATATTTTTTTAGGTGTTTGTTTGGATTTGAAAATACGTGGGTTTTTACCAATTAATTCTTCCCTGGTATACCCGGTAACTTCACAGGTCTTCGGGTTGGCATATTCAATATTTCCTTCAACATCAGTAATTATAACCATCTCAGGGCTTTGTTCAATGCCGCGGGATAGTTGCAAGATTTTTTTATCGGATTCTTTTCTCTCGGTAATATCTATAATAGTACCCTGTAAAATACTGCCGTCTATCAAGTGAACATTTTCTGTAATCCATATTAAACTTCCATCCTTTTTTTTCCCTTGGGACTCATAATTGAACAGAGCACCCTTTGCTTTTAATCTTTCTAAGAAATATTTTCTCCCTTTATCATTTATGTGTAATTTTTTCATCGAAGTTTTTAATACTTCCTTTTTTGTTGAATACCCGTACATTTTTACAAATGCATCGTTGCAGTCCAATATTTCCCCTTTAAGATTAGAACGGTAAACACCAGCTAAATTTTCCTCAAAAAGTACTTTGTAACGTTGTTCACTCTTTTTTAATTCCTCTTCTGCTTTTTTACGCTCAGTAATATCACGAACCAATCCTTGAACTAATTTTTGATTGTTTATTGTTATTATATTAGATGAAACTTCTGCCTGAAAAATATCTCCGTTTTTCTTTTTGAAGTTTATCTCAAATGAAACATGTCCGTCTCGCTTTATGGTTTTAAAAGCCTCTTTTGATTTTTGTAATTCTTCAGGATAATGTAGATTACTTACATTAAGTGAAAGTATTTCAGATTTAGAATAGCCTAATTGTTTTAAAGCTTTTTTATTTATGTCAATAATTTTCCCTTCTAAATCGTGCAAAAATATACCGTCATTTGAGTTTTCAAAAAGAGAGATGTATTTCTCTTTATTTGCTTTCAGCATTTCTTTGGCTTTTAGATGCTCGGTAATATCACGCCAAATAGACCTGCTATAAATAATTTTACCGTTATTATCACGAACTGCTGTGGCATTTAATAGAACCGATATAATACTTTTATCTTTTTTACGAACCTCAAGCTCTTCGTCTTTGATTACCCCGGTTTTAATAAACTTTGGAAAAACTTTTAGCTTTGCATATTCAGCACTTTCCGGTGTATATAAATCAAAGATGGACCTGCCAGTTATTTCTTTTTTTGAATAACCAAGAATTTTTGCAGTGGTCCGGTTACATTGAATTACTTTTGATGTTTTAGCATCTACGGAAAGATACATATCAGGAGCATTTTCATATAGATCTTGAAATTTTTTCTTACTTTCTTTTAATGTGTCAATTGTTTTTTTTAGCTCTGTAATATCCCTTGTGACACCATTGAATCCCTGAAATTTACCGTTGCCGCCAAAAATCGGTTCACCGCTTGTTTCTAATATTTTTATTTTTCCGGCTTTATGAAGAAAATCATTGTTCACCATTTTAAATGATTTTTGGGATTTTATAAAATCTTGAAATATTTCCGAAAATTGTTTTGCTTCATCCTTCGTCATTAAGTCTACAGAAGTTTTCCCGATCACTTCTTTGGGAGTAAATCCTAACAAATCTTTTATTTTTGAATTGGAATAAGTGAACTTCCCTTTTTTATCAACAGACCAAATCCAGTCACTTGTCATTTCTACTAATTCAGAATAAAATCCGTTTTTTTCGGTTTGTGTTATTTTTGAGTTTATTGTGGAAGGTTCGTTTGTATTAATTATTTTGCTGAATTTCTTTACCTCGCCTCTCAGTTTAAGTCTTTTCTTTTCATCATCTTTCATATTAACCCCGAGAATACAAATATTTTAAAAACAGCAAAAACTATTAATGAGCTAAAATATCTATTTAAATATACGGATAAATAAATATACCTAATAAGAAATAAGTTAGGAAGGACATATAATAAAAAAAGGTTCACAGGATTTTTGGGTGGCAAAAGATAAAGATAGATTAATATAGTAGAAAATATAAAAGTAAATGACTTTCACATAAAATAGTGACTAATCAGAGTCTGTCTCTAAAGTCATAAACAATTATTGATGAAGGCGGTATCAATGCTGTTAAGTGTAGTAAAGATAAATGAAGACAGTCAAAATTGTTCGTAGGACTCTCACAGAGAATTTCTTTTCAGCTCTATTGTTTTTCGATTCTTTTACTATGAACTTTGTGTATTCGGTCATTCGCCGGATTTACAAAGTTATTATAAATTACAGTGCTTCGCATTTATTGCAACTGACTGCGAAGCAGTCAAATTTATAATAGCCACGTAAGAAATACGTGGTAAAAAGAAAGAGGAAAAAAACAACTGCGAAGCAGTTGAATTTGAGTGTTTACTAATTAAAGCAAACTTCAAGGTTTTGACGTATTGGTAAACGATAATAAAAAATAATTTTTAACTAATTTAGGTAACCTTGAAGTTATTCCGTTTAAAGTAAAGTTAACATAATTCAATATTTCTTTTAATTATCTTTTGCCACCCTCTTTGCCTGTGAACCTAAAAAAAATTAAGTAGGTGTCACGGAATTATCCGTGACACCCAAATTAAAGATTTACTTTTTATCTTTATCGTTCTCGTCATCAACTACTTCAAAGGATGCATCTTGAACCTCGTTTTCATCTTTTTTGTCCTTAGGTTCTTCAGCTGTACCATTTCCACCGGGAGTGTCTTGAGCCTGAGGACCTGCTTCGGGCTGTCCGGTATTTGTCTGTGAGTAAAGTTCGGAAGCAACAGCACTCCAAACCTTATTCAAAGATTCAGTAGCAGATTTTATCTGCTCTAAGTTATTAGAAGCAATAGCATCTTCCACTTTTTTAATCTCTGTTTCAAGCTTGGATTTAGTATCAGCCGACATTTTATCCTTCATTTCTTCAATTTGTTTTTTAGTCTGAAAGACAAGGCTATCTGCTTGATTTTTAATATCTATTTCTTCTTTTTTCTTTTTATCTTCGGCTGCGTGCTCTTTAGCATCACGTTTCATCTTTTCAATTTCTCCATCGGAAAGGCCACTTGAAGCAGTTATGCTTATGCTTTGTTCTTTCCCGGTAGCTTTGTCTTTTGCAGAAACGTGAAGGATACCGTTTGCATCAATATCAAAAGTAACTTCAACCTGTGGAACACCTCTCGGTGCAGGCGGAATACCGTCCAAGTGAAATCTCCCCAGGGTTCTGTTATCACCAGCCATTGAACGTTCACCCTGTAAAACATTTATTTCTACCGAAGGCTGGTTATCAGCAGCAGTAGAAAATGTTTCACTTTTCTTTGTCGGGATTGTTGTGTTGGCATCAATCAATTTTGTCATTACACCGCCGAGTGTCTCAATACCGAGTGAAAGCGGAGTTACGTCAAGTAAAAGAACATCTTTAACATCGCCTGTAAGTACGCCGCCTTGTATTGCTGCACCAATTGCAACAACCTCATCGGGATTTACACCTTTGTGAGGTTCTTTTCCGAAAAGATTTTTTACAAGTTCCTGCACCATCGGTATTCTTGTTGAACCACCAACCAAAATAACTTCGTCAATATCGGATGAAGAAATACCGGCATCTTTCATTACGGTTTCACACGGCACTTTTGTTCTCTTAACCAAATCATCAATTAACTGTTCAAATTTTGCCCTTGAAAGATTTAAGTTCAAGTGTTTCGGTCCATCTTGTGTAGCAGTAACAAAAGGTAAATTTATATCCGTTGTATTTGAAGATGACAGTTCAATCTTCGCTTTTTCTGCAGCTTCTTTCAATCTTTGCAAAGCCATAGGATCGTTTCTTAAGTCAATACCATCTGATTTTTTGAATTCATCTGCAATCCAATCAACAACTCTCTGATCAAAATCATCGCCTCCCAAGTGTCCGTCACCGTTAGTTGATTTAACTTCAAAGACACCGTCGCCTAATTGTAGAACTGATATATCAAAAGTACCGCCGCCCAAGTCATAAACCGCTACAGTATGATCAGAAGTTTTTTTATCCAAACCGTAAGCAAGAGCGGCTGCAGTAGGTTCATTAATAATTCTTTTAACAGTTAACCCGGCAATTTCTCCGGCATCTTTTGTAGCTTGTCTCTGTGCGTCGTTAAAATAAGCAGGCACCGTAATAACCGCTTCAGTTATTTCCTGACCCAAATATTCCTCAGCAGTTTTTTTCATTTTCTGTAATGTCATCGCACTTATTTCAGGTGGTGAGTAAACCCTGTCTCCAATTTTTACCCGCGCTGTGTTATTATCGCCTGTTACAATTTCATAAGGTATTTTAGTCATTTCATCGGTAACTTCGTTAATAAATCTTCCCATAAATCTTTTAATCGAAAAAATCGTGTTCTTCGGATTAGTAATTGCCTGTCTTTTAGCTGGTTGACCGACTAACCTTTCCCCGTTTTTAGCAAAAGCGACAACAGAAGGAGTTGTCCTTCCACCCTCAGAATTTGGTATTACAACCGGGTCGTTTCCTTCCATTACGGCTACGCAAGAATTAGTCGTGCCTAAATCAATTCCTATAATTTTTCCCATTATTTATTTCTCCTTTATTTTTATGAGCAGTATCAGCTCAGTTTATTTGTTTATTTTATTTCTTTTGATTTATAATTTTCTTTACATTGCTGTTTAACAAATTAATCAAATTGAGAAATTCATAAACTAAATTTCTATTAAAAAAACACGTATTATTTTATGTTGTTTTTTGCTAAATAATTTCAAATATAATGCCAGCAATCGTTTTGTGGTTAAGTATTTATAACAGAATGTTTTAAGCATAATTTACCGTAAATTATACTTTGCCAGAATTAACTTTAAGCGTGACGATATGACGGCATTTTGAAATTAAGTGTCATTTATACTGACACTTTTACGAAAATTGTGTTTTCATCAAAAGAAAGAAGAAATGTTTAATTTTAATTTATTTGACGTCAAATTAGAAACAAACACCATAGGTAGAAATTTTATTTACCTTGATGAAGTTGATTCTACAAATTCATTTATTTTAGATAAAAAAAATAAAGTTTATGAAGACGGCACTGTTGTTTTTGCAGAAAAACAGACCAGGGGAAGAGGAAGGAAAAACAGAATTTGGTATAGTGAGAAAGGACTAAATTTAAACTTTTCAATTTTAATTACTAATAAATACTTTTTCGATAAAAAGTTTAACCTGCTGAACCTGGGTGTATCTCTCGCCGTTGCTAATTCAATAGAAAGGCTTTCCTCTATACAGACAAGTGTAAAATGGCCGAATGATATTTTAATTAAGGGTAAAAAAACAGCAGGCATTTTGTTGGAAGCTATTTCACAGGGCAGTAAAATTGAGAAACTTGTAATCGGTATCGGTGTAAATATTAACCAAACTTTTTTTAATGGTGAATTTAATTATCCACCGACTTCAATAAGATTAGAATGCAGAGAAAATATTGAAAGAGAGAAATTCCTTGCAGAAATTCTTAATCATTTTGAAGATATGTTATTAAAAATAATTTCAAAACCTGAATCTATTCCGGCTGATTGGAGAAACAAATGCGATATGATGGGAAAACGAATTACTATTACACAAGAAAATAAAACATTGTCGGGTATCTTTGAAGATATTGACGACAACGGTTTTTTGATTTTAAGAACACAAAAGAAAAAAGAAAAAATCCATTTTGGTGATGTAGGATTAGGGTAATATGTTACTTGCAATTGACATAGGAAACACGGCGGTAAAAGCGGCTTTATTTGAAGGCAATAATATTTTGCAATTTAACAGGTACGATAAATTGGAAGAACTGTTTGATTCAGCTTTTTCAAAAGCAATTGATGCCGTTGCTTTTACATCAGTGGTTCCGGCTAAGTCAAAACTTGTGTCAAATTTCTTTAAAGAAAAGATGAATATTTCCGCTTACCAGATAAAGAGCAATTCAAATTTTAATCTGCAGATTAAATACAATTCAATTGAAACGTTGGGAATTGACAGGATCTGTTCCGCAGAAGGTGCATTTTATCTTTACAATAATTCGGATATTCATCCCACATTTGAAGAGGGTTCGTTTATTATTTCTATCGACTGCGGAACGGCAACAACGGTGAATATTATTATGCATCCCAATATTTTTATAGGCGGAATGATAGCTCCCGGAATTGATACAATGTTAAAAGGTCTGCATAAAAACACTGCACAATTGCCGATGATTGAAAAGGACGAACTAAGCTGGGATATTGGAAACGATACAAAATCATCCATTGCAAGCGGTGTTGTAAACTCAGCAGTTGGACTAATTGAAAGGACACACAAAATATTAAAAGATAATTACGATGCCAAATATATTACAACTTATCTCACCGGCGGTAACGCAAATGTTTTATCCGATTTTTTAAGCATCGAATACCAAATCGAAAATGCTTTGGTACTGATCGGGGTGAAAGAGATATTTAAATTGAACAAACAATAACAAATTTTTGATATATGTTTTTAATTTTATTTAATGTTTAAAAAAGATATTTTACCGGCTAAATAATATTTCGATGTACTGACTATTATTATAATTAAATCTTTCGGTTTGAAACGTACTTTAACTTCAACACCTTCGGTGTTACCTCCTGTTTAGTTTACCGATAAGTTGCACATAGAAAGTCTTTAATTTGATCCCTTTTACTCATTTATTGACTTGACTCCGGAAGGAGTCGAAATTCAATAACCCCGTGCGAAGCTCGTGGATAGAAAAAACAACTTGCGAAAGAACTACGAAGTAGTTCAATTTATTCCATTTCTAATAGTTCTTTTTGTGAAAAAAAATATGATGTCCAACTATGGACTGTAGGGACAAGTCGCGACTTGTCCCTACAGATAAAATTTTTCCAGAATATCAAAAGATTATTTAGCCATTTTACCAATTGCATTGTGTACCACAATTCAGTACATTTGGAAAAACAATAAGGTTGAAAATGATACAATTATCAGTAAATAAATTTCGGGCAAATCTAAAAACGTTTGTTGACAAAGCAATTAATGATCACGTACCTTTGCGTGTTAATCGTAGAGCAGGGCGAGATTTTATTGTGATGAGTGCAGAAGATTGGGAAAGAGAACGCGAGACCTTACATGTTCTTCAAAATTCATCATTAATGATGCAGATTCATGAATCTATGAAAACTCATAAATTAAATAATGGTTATAAGCCTACGAAAGATGAATTGAATGAGATCAATAGTTTTTGAAGGAAATACCTGGAATAAATACGAAGAATTAAGAAAGAAAGACAAAACTCTCCACAAAAATCTTTGTAAAATTCTTAAAGAAATGCAGAGGGACGATCCTTCTAAGGGAATTGGAAAGCCTGAATATCTAAAACATAATTTGAAAGGACTCTGGTCAAAAAGGATATCCCAAAAAGATAGAGTAATATATAAATTTGATAAAAATTATATTTATATATATGCTATTGGCGGTCATTAGGACAACCATTAAATTCTATAATTTATTTAAGTACTATACTTTTACTGCACCTAATCCCGCCGAGTGTAATGTTTCACATTTTAGAGGATGAAAAATCATTCCTCGTATTTACGTGCTTTAACACTTATTTCATATTTCTTTGTGATTTTGTTTTTTATCAATTTAAGATCAGCGGTAATTCCTTTTTTATGAATTTGAAAATTATTAGTTGAAACCGTATCGATTTTAAATCCATCCTTAACAGAACGTGAAATGAAAGCAGTAATTACTCTTCTTGCTTTTATTTTCCTATTATAAGAGGCATAAGCTTCCGCTTGATAAACACCTTTCTTATCGTATACGAAAACCAGCCTTTTGGTTTTAGTTTTGTAAAACAGACAGATCATAGCAGAATTGCTGTTATCAATGTGAACAGGTTTCCCATACTTCTTTATTACTTCCTTCTTTGTTTTACCTATGTATTTTTGAACATTGATATCCTGCGAAAGAAGTACCGACTGGAATAAACATACCAGAAAAACTGATATAAAAAAGAATTTTATTTTTCCCATAAGATCTCCCCAAATAAAATTGTTGAAAAAATATTTATTCTAATAATGGTAATAGAGTAGATATAATACCATGAAGTGGTATTGATGTAAAATATCCGTGTACGATGTGACCGCTCATTTTAACCTCTGTTGTTAAAAATCACAATATTAATTTATATTAATTTTTCATTATTTCCAATTGGATTTATATGGGTTGAATTTAGAATGGCTTTAATAAAATGATTTGCAGTGGAAGAAAATGCTTTGTAAAGCTTTACGGTTGGTTGGTTACATTTTTAAAAGTTTATTATCGATCAATCTTGTCTTACCTATTTTACAGGCGATTAGAATATAATAATTTTTGTTTTTTTCAATTCTATCTGTAATTTTAAAACTTTCTACTTCTACAATACTTACATAATCCAATTGGGAAGTATCAACGGAATTAATCAGTTTTTCCATCTCGGTTAATATCTTTTTGGTTTCCCTCTCACCTTCATTAATCAATTCTTCCGCAAGTTTTAAAGATTTACTGAGTACCAAAGCATCCTGTCTTTCTTTCTCATCTAAGAAAACATTACGAGAACTCATTGCAAGCCCATCTTCTTCTCTAATAATTGGACAGACATTAATTTTTATATCAAACTTCATGTCTTTAACCATCTGTTTAATTACCGCTGCCTGCTGCGCATCTTTCTGACCGAAGTAAGTATTATCCGGCATTACACAATTAAACAGCATTGCAACAACAGTTGTAACACCTTTAAAGTGAGTTGGTCGGAATTCACCTTCCAATATTTTTGTAATTTCATTTACACTAACATGGGATTGAAAATCATCAGGATAAAAATCTTCAACATTTGGAAAGAACAAATAATCTGTTCCAAGTTCGGCAAGCAACTTTTTATCTCTTTCTAAATCCCTGGGATAAGTAGTTAAATCTTCAGAAGGCGCAAACTGTGTGGGATTTACAAAAATTGAAACGATGGTTACATCATTATTTTTTTTTGATTCACTTACAAGAGAAAGATGCCCTTCGTGAAGGTAACCCATCGTAGGAACAAAACCGATAGACTTCTTTTCTTGTCGTAACTTTTTTGTTAATAAATGAATCTTATCAATTGACGAAATAGTTTCGATTTTATCGTGCATTAGTCAAGCAGGTTTAACACATTGGAAATAGTTGCTTTCAGGTCTTTCCTGTTGGCAATTACATCAACAAAGCCCTGCTCCTTTAAAAACTCCGATCTTTGAAATCCTTTCGGCAAATCCTTACCAATAGTCTGCCTAATAACTCTGGGCCCGGCAAAACCAATTAGTGCTTTTGGTTCCGCAATGTGAACATCACCCAGCATTGCATAACTTGCGGTTGTCCCCCCTGTTGTAGGATCTGTTAAAACGGAAATGTACGGAATTTTTGCATCTGCGAGTCTTGCAAGTCTTGAGCTTGTTTTTGCCAATTGCATAAGTGAATAAGCTCCTTCCATCATTCGTGCCCCGCCGCTTGCAGATAAAATTATCAACGGAATTTTATTTCTATAAGCCTTATCAATTAATCTTGCCAGTTTTTCACCGACAACCGAACCCATACTACCACCGATAAATTTAAAATCCATACAACCGAACGCTACATTTCTTCCGTTAATTTTACCGGTTCCGGTTCTCACAGCATCGTTTGAATCTACCTTTTTAATGTTTTCTTTAATCCGATCTTTATATTTTTTCCTGTCGGTAAATTCCAAAGGATCGGAGGATTTCATTTTTTTATCCATCTCTTTAAAAGAACCTTTATCGAGAAGAATGTTTATATATTCTTTACTACCAATCCTGAAATGATAATTACATTTAAAGCATGTCCAAAGATTTTCCGCTAAGTGTTTTGTGTGAATAATTTCACCGCAACTGGGACATTTTTCCCACAGTCCATCCGGTAAATCTTTCTTTTGTGAATCAGGTGATATGTTCTGTTTTGATCTTCTAAACCAAGCCATTTTTTATTACTCTATTACGTCGGCAAAAATATTTAAATATGTTTTAGGATGAATAGGATCATTTGATATAATCCTTACAGACCTTCTTGTTTTTCCAAGCTGTGTTACAGAATCAAATTCAACTTTAATTTCGCCTTTTCCCCTGGGCGAGATTTCGTTTCTACTAATTACAGCTGTTGTATATTTGCTTGAAGTTTTAACGTTTTTAATTTTTAAGATAGCTTCCCCTTCATTTATAAATTTAAATAAATAAGAAACAATTTTACCCTTCTTCATTTTACCAAAATTGTGTGTCGTTTCCGGGAAATAAATTATAGGTATTTTAGTGCCCTTCGGAATTTTAACTTTCTTCTCTTTTACATCCGCTCTTATAGTTAACTGAAACTTAGGGTTGTTCTTTGCATTGGAAACAACTGTTATAAACTCCATCTGCTTTCTAACACGTACATCAGGGTTGTATTGTATATAAAGTTCAGTTGAATCTGCAGGTGCAATAATTTTTTTTGGTATCCTTGTCTGCACACTTAAAGACGAAGTATATGTGGATTTCACTCTAAGTGTATCACTACCACGGTTATATATTTCAAACTTTGTGTAAACATTTTCATTTTGATTTATCTTGCCAAAATCCGCTATAAGAAAATCAGAAGCTATTTTGGGATTTTTATCCTGGGAGAACTGAATTGATGCAAAAAATAAAATTGTAAAAAATATTTTCTTAATCATACTCTATTTCTTTATTAAAAAATTCTTCAAATAATTTGGTTCCATAAAATCATACTCTGTGGTTTTAACACCGGTTCCAAAATATTTACTCCATTGAGCAATGTAAAAAGGATCAGGAGCACCTATATTAATAATGAAATTATTATTAATAATTTTTTCATCAAACGAAATATTCGTAATTATTGGCTCTTTTCCAATTATCTCATTTAATTTATCAATTTTTTTTACCTGTAAAGGAATTATAAAATCTATTTTTTCATTATCTAAATTTATTTTAGTTACATAAGCTTCATCGGAATTTACTCTTTCGGCGATTACTATTTCAGAATTAATTTTAAAATATTTTTTTACTTGTAAGGCTATGGCTTCAAACGTTGGAACAGGCACTACCGGTAAATTGCTACCAAGTGCAAGTCCTTTTGCGGCTGACATTCCGATTCTTAGTCCCGTAAATGAACCGGGACCGTTAGAGACGGCTATTTCTCCAACATCTTTTATGTTTATACCTGCTGAATTTAAAACGTAATCAATAGAAGAAAAAATCTTTTCTGAGTGAGAGTTCTTCAAATTAATTTTTGATTCGAAAAATTTATCATCTGAAAAGTAAAGACAAACACCACAAATTTTTTCCGAAGTTTCTAAAGCTAATATCGGTTTTTGTTTATTCATATCTTTTAAATTCAATATCGCGTGTAAGATCCTGGTTTAATTTAAAATTCACTTCAATTCTTTTTTTTGGTAAAACATCACTAAATAAATTGCCCCATTCAACAAAAGAGATTGCTTCTTTATCGTTAAAATAATCCTCAATTCCAATATCATATAATTCATTTATTTTTTCAACTCTATAAAAATCCAAATGATAAAATTTACCTTTTCCTTCAAATTCATTTACAATAGCAAAAGTAGGACTGTTAACATCAGTAATCCCAAAATTAAGTAAAGCTTTTTTAACAAAAAAAGTTTTCCCTGTTCCAAGCTCACCGTTTAAAACAATAACATCACCTGCAGAAATCTCTTTAACAAATTCATCCGCCAAATTAGAAGTTTGTTCTTCTGAAACTACTTTGTGTATGGAGGGTACCAACATTTTTTCTATTTCGGTTCCATTTTAATAACAGGCAGTATCATTTCTTCCATCGATATACCGCCGTGCTGAAAAGTATCTTTGTAATATGTTAAATATTTATGATACTCAGTCGGGTAAACAAAATAGTAATCTTCTTTTGCAATGATATAATTTATTGTTAATCCTGCACGGGGTAATTTATATTCAGCAGGATCTTTTATAAAGATAGCGTGTTTATTATCCACTTTTAAATTCCTTCCGTATTTAAATCGAAGGTTAACCGCAGCTTCCCTGTCACCCAACACCTTGGCACCCCTTAAAGCACGTATGCTTCCGTGATCGGTGGTTATTATAACTTTTGCGTTTGGTATTTTTGCAATATCTCTAAAGGTAGCTAATAACGATGAGTGCATGAACCAAGTATTTGTAAGTGATCTGTAAGCCGCTTCATCCGGAGCAATTTCCTTAAGTAAATCGGAGTCTGATCTACCGTGAACAAGCATATCTAAAAAGTTAACAACAACAGCTGTAAAATGATTGTTTTGATATGATAAAATATTCTTTGCAAAATTTCGTCCTACTTCCGGGTCAATTATTTTAATATATTGCAGTTCACTCCGCAGTTGAATATTCTCCCTATTTAAATACTTTTGAAGCAATTCTTTTTCATATTTATTCATGCTTCTTTCATCGGATTTTTCAGATATCCAAAGGTCAGGGTACATCTTTTCTATCTCAGATGGAAATAGCCCACTAAATAAAGCATTACGTGAATATGGTGTAGCGGTCGGAAGTATAGAATAATAGTATTCTTTATCAATATTAAAATCATTCAAAAGAAGTTTTTCCATTACCATCCATTGGTCAATTCTCAAACAATCCAAAACAAAAAAGAAAACAACAGATTTATCATCTTTTAAATACGGGTTAACATATTTAGAAATTATCCCGTTTGAAAGGTCAGGGGTTTCAGTTTCGCCTTGTGAATGAAGCCAGCTTTGATAATTGTTTTCAATAAATTTGGAAAATTGTTTATTTGCTTCTCGTTTCTGTTCAGTTAAGGTTTGTCTTAAATCAACTTCAGGATGTTCATCAAGTTCTAAATCCCAATTGACTAATTTTAAATAGATGTCAACCCATTCCGAAAAATCTAAATTTGTAAGAAGTGCCTGGGAAATAGAATTAAAATCCAGCAGGTAATCTTTAGCAGTATACTCACTGGATATTTCTTTTCCCTGGAGTATTTTTTTACAAACTAAAAAAACTTGACTTGGGTTTACAGGTTTGGTCAAATAATCACTAATCTTTCCTCCAATAGCTTCATTCATTAACGATTCTTCTTCACTTTTGGTAATCATCACAACAGGGAGATTAGGATCAATTTCCTTTAATACACTTAAAGTTTCAAGCCCACCCATACCTGCCATCATTTCATCAAGAAATATCAGATCATATTTATTTTCTTTAGCGCAGGTAATAGCGTCTTCGCCGTTTGTTGCCGTGTCGACATCAAATCCTTTAGCAGTTAAAAATAAAACGTGTGAACGAAGTAGATCGATTTCGTCATCAACCCATAATATTTTTCTTTTTTCCATTTTATAAATACCTCAATTTATATTAACAATTTAAGTATTGTTAAATATAATATTCATTTAAATTTTTTATCTCTAATGTTACTGAATTGCAATATGTACATTCAACCCGGCTTCATTTGTTGTAGTCGGCGGTATTCTTGATGCACCTTCAGGTTTAACAGATGAACGTCTATAAAATACCGACATTGTTACCTTTGAACTTACTGTGTACTTAACTCTCGGTTCAATTGTTACACGGATAGTTCCGTTCTGAGGAATTCCGTTTTCATTAAATTTAAGCATGTTAAAAATAATTGTTGAATTTCTGCTCTTTGTATAAGAAAGGGTAAATTCAATATCATTTTTTAAGGTAACACCAAACAAGGGTAAATTAAAACCTGATTTTGAATATCCGAATGTAAATCCTATATCTTTAGAAAATGTTTCTATTATATTTCTTGTTGAAACACCAAGACTGAATATTGTTCTTGTAGAATATTTTATACTACTGATCAAATTTCCTTTCCACAAACTTGCAAACGTCATATTCAGACCCAATAAAGGTGTAAATCCGTATTGTACTTTCTGAATTTGAGTCTCTTGATCACCATCAGGTGTAATTTTCCATCCCTCTGAATAACTTGAGGTGTATGAATGGTTAAGTGAAACGCGTTGCATTACTTTTTTAAAGAGCGGAAGTTTTTCAAGCCCTGACCAGGTTATTCTCCAGTTAGGACGAGGGATAAACCTTGCAACATTTTTTAAGAAACTGAGTTTTGAAGCGAGCGGAAAGCTTTCAAATCCTTGGATAAATGCATTGGATAAATTTTTAGCCGGGTTAGGAGCGTTCGGATCAAATAGTTCATTAACTCTTTTTATTCCGCTTTTAAAAGATTTTAAGAAAAAGATAGGTGGAAAAGAAAGAAATGTCCTGCTTATTGTTCCAGTTGATGATATGAACGATATAGCAGTATTCCCAAATTCATCGGACTTTAAAGTTGTTGTTTTATTTACAGACCAACCTACAGACCAATTTAAGTCTAATTTTGCACCTGCCCATAATGGGCGCGATGTTCTAAATTCAACAGTATTTTTTTGTGCAAAAACATCCCGCAAATTACTGTTAGGCGCTCGTCTGCCTACCCTGCCGTTTAATCCCAGCATAAAACTTTGCGAAGGTCCGTTATTCTCTTTAAAAGTTAATCCCCAAAAATTCTTAAACCCTGAGCCGGCACCACCAAGACCATTCTTTGATAAAGTATTAGTCATCGTAAAATTCATTTTAATGGTTTCATAATCAAACAAAATAGCTTTTGCTACAGACCTGAGGAAAAGAAGTCCTGTTGAAAGAAGTGAACTCTTAGATTTTAATGATTCTTTCGTTTTAACGGAATCACCTCTTACAATTAAGATATTATTTTTAGGAGATTTAATATTATTTACAGTGTCTGCATCTTCAGGTATCGGTCTAAGAATACGATTCCTGCCTCGAGAAATTCTTTGGGTCGGTCGAGTTTCTTTAATTTTCTTTCCAGGCTTAGATTTAAACAGGGGTGCTGTTAAAGATTTCCATCTTAAATTAAGTGAGATATTAGTTCTGTTTGTATAACCGGCGCTTCTTCCTAAAACCGGCTGACGAAAATCATTTGTCCAACGATAGTTAACAGAATAACCCGCAGTAATAGTTAAGAACTTTTTAATATCCCAAAGGGATGGGAGTTGTGGGATAACTCTAATATTAATGCTTTGCTGATATTGATAGTCCTGTCCAAAGAATATACCTGAGAATATATCTTTCCAAATTTCACTTTCGGATCTTTGAATACCGTTTGCATCGGTTTCAAGATAAGACAATGAAGATTTAACATTTAACTTATAATTTGTTGTAATATTAAATAATCCCCCCTCAGTCATTTTCCAATCGAAATTAAATCCGCGTGCTGTTGTAAAATTTCTTGATACAATTGGTGAAACGGGGTTATTACCCTGCGGTCTTTGAATACTTGTATTCCGATTTCTATGAGCTGTAACATTTAGAGAAAATGATTGGGGAACGAAATAAATCTTTACGTCTTTATAGTCTTTAAAAATAGAGAGAAATGAACCAAAAATAGGAATCTTAACAGGTTGAAAATAATAATCCGGACTAAGCCTTAGGTTATAATTCATATTTGCGTTCCAAACCCAAGTACGGTATTCCTTAATTACCGGAGTTCTCCTAAACGTTTTATTATAAGTAAAGCCAAAAGATATGGCATTAATTATATCCCTTATATACCATTTAGAAGATGGGATTTTAAAATTTATATTTGAAGCCGTCCAACTATCCGATGACTTAAAAATTTCAGTTGCTTCTTTAAGTTGTGCAGGTGTTTTAAATTTAGATGAAGTTGTATCATTAGCTTTTGCAGCTAACTGCTCTGCTGCTCTGCTAACTAAAATATCCGTACCTGGTACATATTCCGGTTTTCCCAAAGATTCTATGTGGGAATAACTAATTTTAAAATTACTCCCGGGTAAATTAAACGGTAAAATTTTCAACAAATCAACGTTTGTAGAAATATTCCAATTTCTCGTCTTAATTCTCGTACCAAATCTACTTGCCAACTTGTGAAAAAACGGGCTGGATTCACTTATATTAAAATTTACCGTCATAAAATCAGCCAACTTTAACTTTGATACAATACTGTAAGCCCACCCGGGACGGTTATCTGCACCTATCACTCTTAATTCATCAACCCATATCTCCCCTGAAACAGGCCCTGAAGTGAGAGGAGTACCTTTATTAAAAATACCTATGGTTAAAAACCTAATTGAAGTTAAAGTAGGTAATCCTTTTACTATATAAAAGCTACCGGGTTTATCCGGTACAGGAGCCTTTACTGTTTGAGTAATTGAATCTCTTGCTTCCTTAATTGCAGTTAGCTCATCAAATTTAATAGTTATATCGTTCCAACCTGAATTGATGGGTTGCCTGTATTCGTAATAATTATTTGTATCAACTCCAAATCTAAAAAACACTTCAGTAGGAGAATTAGTAGGATCAGCAGACGAAATTGAACCTGGGCCTGTGTTTTTATCCCCATGAATAAATAATTTCATTGACGTATAATTAAATACGTCTATAGGCCTCACTAAATATTTTACTGCCTGCCTGGTTTCACCCACCGGTAGATCCTTTATAATTAAATCAAGAGATTGTTCATTGCTTAAAACCGTTTGATTAGGTTTGGTAGGATCTTTTACTCTTAATCCCTTTGAAGGACTTGTATAGTTAGGATTATCTTCAACATTAATAACTGAAACCGAAAGAACGGAATCTTCAGGTAATAACTTTCTCCATTGATTGCCGACTAAATTAAATTCTGCAATTCGCAGGTGGACAAGTTTTGTAGTACCTGTTACAACAAGTCTAATAGTTTCAACAGACGATAGACTTGGGTTACCTACTTTTAATAAAGAATCTCTAAGGGGTATCCTATACAAATACCATCCTTTTCCCGCACCGCTTCCCGCAATGACTGCACTATTTGGATCAAGGGGTACTTTATACCTAAAGTAACTGTTAACCTGGTCCAAATTTCCGTTTCGGTTTAAATCTTCTGTATCGGGTATAGGCCCTATACTGGGGACTTTTGAATTATCCTGGGTACCATTAAAATTAAAATAGTCAAAAATAGTACCTGTGCCAGGTAGTTTAAAGCTAAAATTATCACCACTAGGGTCGGCTTTATTACTTTTAAAGACAGTCCTCTCCTGACTATCCGTTAAAGTATCAATACCCGTATCTTCTTTACCGTCAGGGTCTATTACATTGTTTCCATTTCTGTCTTCAGTGTTTAAAAAATTATTTGGTATAATATCTTCACTAATTCTGCCTAAATCAATATAGACTTTGGCATCCTTGGGTGCATCTTCGGAATACATCCAAAATTCTATAAATTGGATATTCTCTTCGACTAAATTATTTGCAGAGGTAGATAAAAGATGCGTTATACCGCCCCAGTTTTTTTTCTTATCAACTAAATCAGGTGTATAATTATAAGTACCCGGTGTATCGGGTAAGAATACATAATCCAGTACCTTTACTTGTTCATTAGACCTTGCAACTTTTTTCTTATCTCCCCAAATATCTCTTACATTTACATCGGAACGAGGTCTAGAAAACCAGAAACTTTTACCTTTATAATTCATCATTTCTTTTTTTGTTAATCCGCTCAATAAAGGAAGTCTGTCGGGTGGACTTAAATCTTTCCAGCCGGAATAGTTAACACCAATAGGGATAATTCTTTTAGCACCCTCAAAATCATCTATATAAGCAATACTCTTTCCGTTATCACCGGGTATTACACTTTTTTTAGTATTAGGATCCGGATTCATATAAGCATATTCACCTGTAAAAGAGAGAGTTGACATTTCTTTTGTAGAAATAACTTTATCCAGAGCTTTTGTAAGAAAAGGAAGGTTTGTGCTGGTTTTAAAATCAATGCCGTAAATTGTGTTGCTCAATGGTTCTTCACCAATTCTAACTTTTTGACTAAGAGTTTGCTGGTTAAGATTTAGTATAGTAAAACCGAGTTTTGATTTATCGGAAATATTTAAAACACCTCTCGCACCAAGTAATGTTTTTGAAGCCAATTGGAAAAGATCGTTCTGTTCATAAGTAATACTTAAGTTAGCACCGGGAACAAGTGCGGCATCGTTTATAATAGTAAGCTGACCTATTGTGTAATCAACTGTGTAATCCACACCGTTTGTTAATACTCTTCCGTCAAGTTTAACTCTCACAGAGTTTGCCACTACATTAAATCCTAATTGATAAACCGAGGTTACATCACCTGAAAATTTCCCTGTCATCAACCATTTATTTTTTAAATTATCCTGTCGAGCAATATTTTTAGTGGTATCATAAATCGATTGATATGCCAATGACTTAGGAATTTTTGGATTTAAATCTTTACCAAACGGTTCTAAAGTAGGAAAAATTATTTCTCCGGTTTCAGGGGATATAGTATAACCCGATCGGAAGTCAAAAATATTATCCGGAGGTGGGTTATTCGATTGGTCAATAAGATCTAAACCAAAAGCATTCAATAATTTTACGGGACCTGATGGAGTGGATAATTCAGTTACAGGAGCTTGACCGTCAATTTCGTATTTTATATTAAACACAAAACCTTCTTTTTTAATGTTTCTTCCACCAATAGGATAAATGTTTTTAAGTTGCAATTTCCACGCTTCTGCAAAATCACCCCCAGGTTGAAGGTTCCTTGGCTTTACTAATTTAAGTACCAGCCTTGAAGCTGTATCAGCTCCGACAGAATTCAAAAGCTCACCATAAAAAAAGTCGTCATCCGGTGAGGGCCCGTTTTCGATTCTATATGCAACCGCAATAATATCATTTTTTTGGATCTGTGTATTGAAAGTTATATAACCGGTTTGACGTTGTATTATATAATCAATACCTTGTGTAAGTAACAAAAACCTCCCTGTTTCTATTTGCCCGGGGACAGCAGCAATTTCACTCCTGAGGTCATCCGAGTATCTTTGTCCGGCATTATGAGAGGGTAAATTTATATATGCATTTGCATTTCTTTCTTTTGATCGATCAACTGCAAGGCCTGTAACACTCCTCCAAACTTCTATTTTGATAACAGTGTATGTGGAATTTGTCAATGGTGTGGGGTGACCGTAGTAATTAAAGAATAAATTCAAATCCGGATTTTGACTTGCATAGAGGGTATCTATAAAATAATGATTTTGAGAATAGTCATAAGCTCTTAATTTAAACTCAGATGATTTTGAACCGCTTGAAACATTTACGGTTTTAATCTTTCCCTTCTTTTGACTTGCGATTGTTACTAATGAAAAAGGGCCGAATTTGAATCTTGCTTTTATACCAAATAATGCTGCACTACCACCAACTAAAGGGGATGTTTGAAGAGAAACATTTCCGGCTTCTATACTTTGTATAATTTCATCTTCATACCCGGTATATTTTATTTTCAGCTGATTCTCGTATTGAAATGTACGTTCGGTATTCCAATCTGCATTAATATTCAGCTTATCTCCGATTGTTCCTTTTACATTAATTTGTACCTGCTGCTTAAAATTAGGGGTACTTCTTGTATTGCCGAGTTGTGAAATAGCTACACCCTGGGTTGTTTCAGTTTTAAAAGAACCTTGAATGTCAACAGCTCCTCCAATTTTCAGACCTATCTTAGGTGGTCCAAAAATACTTAAAACCCCAACACTGGGTAATGGTATTTCAAAATTTGTAATATTTTTTATTAGTTGACCCAGTTCCTTTGTAGATGATTTAACTTCATATTTACCAACCAATTTTCCCCATTCGTTTACCTGGTTACTTCTTAACTTAAGATTGATGTATTCATCTATAGGAATCTTTAGCAGAATCTTTGATTGAATACCATAGATGGATTCTTTTATAATTACATATTTTCCGGTTGAATCTATATCGATAGTCCTTGTTCTGTATGTCGCAGATGGTTGCAGAAAAAGAGGAGATATTTTTCTATCTTCAAATTTTACAAATGGAAAATACTTAGGCTTATACTTTAAGTTCTCTAATCTTGCTGTTGAATCAATTGACATTTGCAGAAGTTGAAGAGAATCTTCATTCATTTTAACAGGTTCAATTATTTTTAATACCGAATCGGGAAGAACCTTAAAGGAACCCATTGATTTTATTTTATCGGTTGAATCTTTTACTGAAGGTAGTACGGGCAAGTAATTGTTGTCTTGTAAAGTGTTATCCCTTTTTGAATTTAGATTTTTAGATAACTTAAGATAGGAGTTTATTTTGATGGAGCTTTCAATCCACATAGCCCTATTAATATGGGCTTCGGGACTTGCTATAAAGCCTAAAGTTAAAGCAGCATAAAAGAATATTGCCGGTAAAACAATTATGCCGAATAGTTTTCTAAGAAAAATATTTATACTACTAATGTTAAAACCTTTAAAATGATTTCGTTTGGTACCCGATAGTATAAATTATATATAAATTCCTCCATTTTGTTCTCAAAAAATTATGCATAACTAACCAAATATTCAATATTATTAGACGTTTTAATAAAAAAAATACAAGAATTATAAAACCATCATTTAGTAAATCTTTTTATTAATTCTTTGTGATTTGGAAAATTTTTTATAAGTTCATCCTTTTCAGCTAATTTGAAATCGTTAAAATCAAACCCAGGGGCAACCGTACAACCAACTATACCAAATGATTTTTTATTTACAACTTCAGCACAAAACCAGGTGTCCTTTTTAATTATAACTTGCAATGACTCACCACTTTCTAAATTCCTGCCTAATAATTTAACCGATAATACTCCATCATTCTTTAATATGTAAATTTTAATCGTAGACCCGTCATAAAAATGCCATATCTCATCTGATTTAATTTTGTGAAATAGAGAAACGTTTTCCTCGACAAGCAAAAAATAAATTGAAGTTAAATAATTTCTATCACTGCCATACCTTCCCGGTAAGTTTTCTTTTAAAATAATTTCATCACTTCGGTAAACTTCTTTATAGTAACCTCCTTCAGGGTGTTTCTGTAATTCAAGTTTATCAATATAAAATTTTACTTCCGGATTCATACACTGTTTTTATTTATTAGGAGTCAAAAATTAAAAAATAATTTTTCCAAACTCAAAAATACTATAATGATATTTAAAGTGGCTTTGCATTCACATTGTAGAGCGATGAGCCTGCCTTCGTCGCTAATTTATAATTTTGTTATTAGAGCGAGTCCATAGCTATTGTAAATTAAACTGCTTCCATCTTCGTCCGGTGGCTGCCAGACAGGTCCGTAGTTCTCTACAATTTAAATTGAAAAAAGATTCCCGATATCTTTAAGATATCGGGAATCTTCTGATGTCAGCCATACTTCTCGGAAAATGAAAACCTGCAACTGCGATAGCAGTTAAATTTACAATAGCCTCGAATGAAATTCGAGGGGGAAAAAAGAAAACACCACAACTGCGGAGCAGTTGAATTTTGAAATGTTAAATTTGTGTGTTGTTTTAACACATACGACACGCCGCGTAACACAAGCAAAGCAAAATGTCGCTCCTGCTTACCACAAGGCAAGCCTACGGAGCTGTTGCTATTATTCTTTACTTTTGCGTTACTGAAATACTAAAGAATTATACAAGAGCATTTACTTTGCTTCACACTAACTGTTACCTTTTATTGGTTGTCACGGTGGGAGCGTGACAACCTAAAAATGTTTGGGGTTACTATAATTAATATTATATCAGCATCAATTTTTTCTGCGGTTTGGAAATAAACTCTGCTCCGCCTTTTCTGACAACAACTTCTTCTTCCAAAGTTGAAACTCCGTAACCTTCTACAGGCACTCTCGGTTCAATTGTGTACACTTGATTTTCTTCCACTCTCATAAAAGGTGTATTTCCGTAACGTTCCCAACGTGGTAAAAGTCCACCGCCGCCGTCGTGTACTTTCCTTCCGACTTGATGACCGAGTCCGTGCGGATACTCTTCGTATCCCTGTTCAATAACATACCCCCGTGCAATGTCATCCATTTCACAACCAAGGACACCCGGCTTCAGTTTATCTGCAACCATTTGTATAGCATCTCTAATTACATTAAATCCTTGTTGAACAGGCTCGGGAGCGCTTGTCTCTCCATCTTTTAAAACATACCAAGTTCTCTGAAGATCAGAACAATAGCCATTATATTCAATTCCAAAATCAATATTAACCATGTGTCCCTTCTCTACTTTTTTGTTTGTTGGACCGGAGTGTGCACCCGAAGCATCAGGACCTGTAAAAACTGCGGGACAGTGATCTTCTTCCCAGGCTAAGCCATATCCCTTTTCTTTTACTATTGATTTTATATAGTCTGCTATTTCCAATTCAGTTATTCCGGGTTTGATAAAACAGGTTACCTTATCAAAAATTTCTAAAGTCTTATCAACGGCTTCCTGCATAATAGCAAGCTCTGTTACTGATTTTCTTCCTTTCAATGCAGAGACTATTTCTTCTGATGAAACTAATTTCTTTTCATACCCGGTTCCTTTTAAGTGCTCTAATAAATTTAGATATAGTCCGTGAGAAAGTCCGTCGGCTATAACAGAATTTCTTGAATAATTTATAGCAATCATATTAGGTTTATTATCATTTAAATATTCTACCAACGGCTCCCTGATTGATTTAAGATAACCGATCACTTTATTAAATTGTCCTTTCCCTTCAAAATTTTCAACTTCTAATGAGCCAACTATGGCGGTTGTTTCACCTTTCCTGTTAATAAGAAAAGCTGATTGCCAGGTACAGTTTTTACCGACGACAATTTCAATTGTTGGGTCTTGCATTATTGAACTTTCTTGTACAAAGATCAGCCAAAGATCAATGTTTTTTTCTTTAAGAATTTTTATGGCTTGTTTAATCTTTTCATTCATTATTTTATTTATCATGATTTTACTCTATAATTTTAAAATTTGTCACCATAAAATTATCAAATAAGCGGGTAACATACTAAAGCCAAAAAACAATATTTAAAATTCTACTTTTCGTTTTTGATGAATTAATCTTTAAGTTTGGAGTTGAAAATTGGTGTTGTCTATACACTTTTTGTTGTAAAATGTTCCTTGATCAATTTGTTCCATTTATGCTGGAAGAGATGATATAAATATATCTATTTTCTTTTTTCCTTCCCGTAAAATATTTTAATTAAAAAGTTTAGGCTTTATATAAAATTTTAATACAGAGGATATTATGTCTGATTATACAGAAAATATTTTAAATAATGTAAAAGCTCAAAATCCAAACGAACCTGAATTTCATCAAGCCGTTGAAGAAATGCTGGATTCACTGGAAATAGTTTTAGATAGACATCCCGAATATAAACACGCCAAAATATTAGAAAGAATGGTTGAACCAGAAAGGAGCATAACTTTCAGAGTTCCTTGGATGGATGACCAGGGAGAAATTTATATAAACCGTGGATACAGAATTGAGATGAATTCAGCAATTGGTCCATACAAGGGCGGACTAAGATTTCACCCTTCCGTAACACGAGGTATCTTAAAATTCTTAGCCTTTGAGCAAGTATTTAAAAACAGTTTAACAACACTGCCAATGGGCGGTGGAAAAGGCGGTTCTGATTTTGACCCTAAGGGAAAAAGTGATAATGAAGTGATGAGATTTTGTCAAAGTTTTATGACTGAATTATTTAGACACATCGGACCAAATGTAGATGTACCCGCAGGTGATATTGGTGTTGGCGGAAGAGAAATCGGTTATCTATTCGGTCAATATAAAAGATTAAGAAATGAATTTACAGGTGTATTAACGGGCAAGGGTTTGAACTGGGGAGGTTCTTTAATACGTCCTGAAGCAACAGGCTACGGTGCTGTTTATTTTGCAAAAGAAATGCTTAATACCAAAAACGAAAAAATTGAAGGTAAAACTTTTGCTGTATCGGGTTTTGGTAATGTAGCCTGGGGTGTAACTCAAAAAATAGATCAACTTGGCGGAAAAGTAGTTACCCTTTCCGGTCCCGATGGATTTATCTTTGACAAAGATGGTGTTACCGGGGAAAAGATTGATTATATGTTAAAACTAAGATCAAGTGCAAATGACAGAATTAAAGATTATGCTGAAAAATTTAAGGTGGAATTTTACGAAAACAAAAGACCTTGGGGAGTGAAAGTAGATGTTGCAATGCCCTGTGCAACACAAAATGAAATTTTTGAAGAAGATGCAAAAGAGTTATTAAAGAACGGATGCATCTGCTTGTGTGAAGTTGCAAATATGCCTACAACTTATGAAGCTTATAAAATTATTGAAGAATCAGATATGCTCTTCTCACCCGGTAAAGCATCAAATGCGGGCGGAGTAGCTACATCAGGGTTGGAGATGTCGCAAAACAGCATGCGTCTTCCCTGGCCTAAAGAGGAAGTTGACAGCAGACTACATGAGATAATGAAAAGAATACACCATACTTGTGTAACTACCGCAGAAAGATTCGGTACACCAGGTAATTATGTTAACGGTGCTAATATTGCAGGATTTTTAAAAGTTGCCGATGCAATGATGGATCAAGGGTTGGTATAATATTCTCTATTTTTAATAAATCTGCTTATTTATATTAAACATATTAACTCATAAAAAAAGCAAATATATTTTAAAACATGAATAAAATTAAAGAACTTCGGATTGAGGAAGCCTTTAGCGACCGCATTAAAAAATTCCAAAAGTTAATGCGCATTAAAATAAGGGAGATACTTCTTGTTTCAAGTATTTATGATAATTACATTTTTGAAGAAGACGGCAGATTATACGAACTTATTAGACAAGAATACCAAGACCTGAATTTAAGTCAATCCCCGGAAATTACCCACGTTACTACAGGTAAAGAAGCAATTGAACTTGCCCTTAACGAAGATACCTTTGATCTTATAATTACAACCTTGCATGTTGAAGATATGCATGTTATACAGCTTGCCCAAATGGTTAGAAAAGCCGGAATTGATATTCCAATAATTCTACTTGCTTATGATAACCTGGAAAAACAAGAGTTAATTGCAAATTATGATACATCAATATTAGAAAGAATTTTTATTTGGCAGGGTGATTATCATTTACTAATAGGAATAATAAAATATGTTGAAGACAGGCTGAATATTGAACATGACACTTTTTCAGCCGGTGTACAATCAATAATTTTGGTTGAGGACAATGTAAAATTTTACTCATCATATTTACCATTAATTTATACCGAAATTTTTAAACAGTCACAAAGATTAATTTCCGAAGGGATAAATCTTACCCATAAATTTTTAAGAATGAGAGCACGCCCCAAAATTTTGTTGTGCACAACTTATGAGGAAGCGGAAAGCTATTTTGAAAAATATAAAGAATTTATACTTGGTGTAATTACAGATATAAATTTCAAACACAATGGTGTGAGAGACCCGGAAGCAGGACTGAAATTTACAAAGCATGTAAAATCTTATCGAGAAGATATTCCAATTTTACTACAGTCAGGTAATTTAGACTTTAAAAAAAGAGCAAATGAAGTTGGTGTCTCTTTCTTATATAAAGAATCACCCCGCCTCTTGCATGATTTAAGAAAATTTATGCTTAATAATTTTGGCTTTGGAGATTTCGTTTTTCAGATGGAAGACGGCACGGAAGTAGCACGTGCAAATAATCTTAAATCATTGGAAGAAAAAATAAGAACAATACCGGATGAAAGCTTGCTTCATCACTGTGAGGGTAATCAATATTCAAAATGGTTAAAAGCAAGGACGGAATTTTATTTAGCACATAAATTAAGGCCTATAAAAGTATCGGACTTTAAAGATGCCTCAGACCTACGTTCAAATTTATTAAATGCATTAAAAGATTACCTTGACTTCAGACAACAAGGCATCATCACTGATTTTGACATAGAAACTTTTGATCCGAAATATAGTTTTTCCAGAATAGGAGGAGGGGTTTTAGGCGGTAAAGCAAGAGGGTTGGGTTTTATTAATTCTCTTATTTACAACTACGGATTAAAAAATAAATTTGAAGGTATAGAAATTATAGTGCCTTCCGCAATTGTTTTAGCAACTGATATTTTTGATCAATTTATGGAAATGAATCAACTGGAAAATTTTGCAATAAATGAAACTGAGGATATTGAAATTGCTAAAAAATTTATAAATGCAAAACAATTTCCGTTGGAAATTACCGAAAAACTTTCGTTTTTTCTTCAAAGTGTTAAAACTCCTTTGGCTGTAAGGTCTTCCAGCCTTTTAGAAGATTCACAATTCCAACCTTTTGCCGGTGTTTATCAAACTTATATGATTTCAAATAGTAGTAATGATTTGGAAACCAGGATAAAAGAATTACTAAATGCTATAAAAGCTGTATACGCTTCAACATATTATAAAAAAGCAAAAGATTATCTTGAAGCAACTTCGTATAGATTAGAAGAAGAAAAAATGGCTGTTATTATTCAAAGACTTGTTGGAAGCAGTCACAAAGAAAGATTTTATCCAAATTTATCGGGTGTTGCAAAATCATATAATTATTATCCCATACCTCCTCAAAAGTCATCTGATGGAATAGCTGATGTAGCATTAGGTTTGGGTAAAATTGTTGTGGATGGTGGAAACTCGGTAAAATTTTGTCCTAAGTATCCCAAGCATCTTCTTCAATTTTACTCTGCAATAGAAACTTTAAAAAATGCACAAAAAGAATTTTATGCTTTAGACACAAAATCGGAGAGCAATTATTTCCAGAATGCAAATGAAGATTCGCTTTTAAAAAAATATGAACTTGATACTGCAGAAGAAGATGGAACTTTGTACAATGTTGGTTCAACATATTCCCCGGAAAATAACGTAGTATATGATGGAATATCAAGGAGAGGAATGAGGGTAGTTACACTTGCACCTATATTAAAACACAACACTTTTCCACTTGATAAAATTATCGATACAATACTTAATTTAGGTTCCTGGGGAATGGGTGCAGCAATTGAAATTGAATTTGCGGTAAACTTTGACGTACCAAAAGGTAAGTTAAAAGAATTTTCTATGCTTCAGATGCGTCCTTTAGTTGTAAACAGCGAACAAGAGCAGGTAACTATTTCGGATATTAAAGAAGAAGATATTATTTGCAGAAGTTCCCAAGTGTTGGGTAACGGTTTAAATGATAATATTTATGATATAATTTTTGTCGATAAAAATAAATTTGAGCGCAGCAACAGCAAAGAAACAGCTTTAGAAATTAATGATTTCAATAAAAAGTTATTAAAAAAGAACAGACCGTATTTACTAATTGGAATGGGAAGATGGGGTACATTAGACCCGTGGTTAGGTATACCTGTAACCTGGGATCAAATATCCGGGGTGGGTACTATTGTTGAATCAGTATTTAAAGATTTGAGTGTAACTCCATCTCAGGGAACACACTTTTTTCATAATCTCACTTCAAACAGAGTCGGCTACTTCACCATTAATCCGTTTATTAAATTGGGTACTATTAATTGGGAATGGCTCTATAAACAAAAACCTGTAGAAGAAAAATTGTTTACTAAGCATTTACAATTTAAAAAACCCTTGCTCATTAAGATTAATGGGCAACAAAACGAAGGGGTTATTTTGAAACCGTTTTGATAATACATATTTTTAAACTGTACTTTTTAATTAAGTTTTGGGGAAAATATACTTAAAATATGTATTTATTAATAAGAGGTCTCCTTCACATAAAATCTAATCTTAAATTATCTCACGGAGGTAAAATATGTCCGATTACGTAAAAGATTTAATGGCTGATGTTAAGGCAAAAAATCCTGCTCAGCCGGAATTTCATCAAGCAGTTGAAGAAGTAGTTGAATCACTTTCATTAGTATTAGATAAACATCCTGAATACCGTTCCGCAAGAATATTAGAAAGAGTAATAGAACCTGAAAGAGTAATTATGTTCCGTGTTCCCTGGGTTGATGAACAAGGGGAAATACACATAAACAGAGGTTTCAGAATAGAAATGAACAGTGCAATTGGTCCATATAAAGGCGGATTGCGTTTTCATCCATCTGTTAATTTAGGTATTCTAAAATTCTTGGCATTTGAACAAGTTTTTAAAAACAGTTTAACCACGCTTCCAATGGGCGGTGGTAAAGGCGGTTCCGACTTTGATCCGAAAGGCAAAAGCGACTTAAAAATTATGAGATTCTGCCAGGCATTTATGAGCGAACTGTTTCGTCACATTGGTCCCAACACAGACGTTCCCGCCGGCGACATTGGTGTAGGCGGAAGAGAAATAGGTTATCTTTTTGGTCAGTATAAAAAATTAAAGAACGAATTTACCGGTATTCTTACGGGTAAAGGTCTTAACTGGGGCGGTTCACTTATTCGTCCCGAAGCAACAGGGTATGGTGCTGTATATTTTGGTGCTGAAATGTTGGCAACAAGAAATGAAAATTACGAAGGTAAAACCTGCCTGGTTTCCGGTAGCGGAAATGTTGCTCAATATACTGTTGAAAAAATTCTACAACTTGGTGGTAAAGTTGTTACACTTTCAGATTCTAACGGGTACATTTATGATGAAGAGGGAATTGACAAAGAAAAATTAGCATTTGTTATGAACCTTAAAAATGTTAAACGCGGAAGAATTAAAGAATACGCAGAAGAATATAAAAATGCTGTTTATACTACAATTGATCCCAGTGCTGATCATAACCCGTTATGGGATCATAAAGCAGATTGTGCTTTCCCAAGTGCAACACAAAATGAAATAAATGAAAAAGACGCACAAAATCTTTTGAACAACGGTGTCATTATGGTATCGGAAGGAGCTAATATGCCAACTACTCTTGATGGTGTAAAATTGTTCTTAGATAACAACACACTTTACGGTCCTGCAAAAGCAGCTAATGCCGGTGGTGTTGCAGTATCCGGATTAGAAATGGCGCAAAATAGTATGAGAGTTCCTTGGTCAAGGGAAGAAGTGGATAATAGGCTGCAGCAAATAATGAAGAATATCCACACAACTTGTAAAGACACTGCTGAAAGATTTGGAACACCTGGCAACTACGTTAATGGTGCAAACATTGGCGGTTTCTTAAAAGTTGCAGATTCTATGATGGATCAAGGTGTTGTTTAATAATAAATTAAACAAACATAAGAGTTAGCTAATTAACGAAGTTCTGTTTTAATGCGGAACTTCGTTTTTTTTTAATATCCCTTTTTATTTAGATAAATTATAATTACGTTAAATTAATATTTTAAATACTTGAACAATTTGCATTAAGTATATATGATTTTATATGAACGGTACAGAAGAAAATATTATACATTCTTTTGATGATTTCTGGGTAGAACAAGTCTACGGAAGCAGGATCCAGGGTTTTCAGGATCTAATGCGGTTACGTATTAGAGACATTTTACTCGTATCAAGTTTGTATGATTTGTATTTGTTTGAAGAGGACGGCAGGTTGTATGAACTTATTAGAAATGAATACCAGGATTTAGGTCTTAGTCATTCACCTGAGTTAACGAGGGTATCGAGCGGGAAAGAAGCACTGCAACTTGCAAGCCAAGAAAGACGCTTTGACCTGATAATAACTACCCTTCACATTGAAGATATGCAGCCCATTTATTTTGCAAAACTTGTTAAAGAATCTTCTATAGATATCCCTATTGTTCTTCTTGCCCACGATAACAAGGAATTAAAATATTTAATAATTAATAAAAATATTGATGTGTTTGACCAAGTTTTTATTTGGCAGGGCGATTTTAGAATAATTATAGGTATTGTTAAATATCTTGAAGATAAATTAAATCTTGACCACGACTGCAGAAGCGTAGGCGTACAAATTATAATTTTTATTGAAGATGATATAAAACAGTATTCTTCTTTTCTTCCTTTCATTTATAATGAGATTCTTAATCAATCTCAAAAATTAATATCTGAAGGAGTAAACCTTACTCACAAGTTTTTAAGATTGCGCGCGCGTCCAAAAATTATTCTTTGTACAAATTATGACGAAGCTTGGGAATACTACAGGAAATATCCAAACTTGGTTCTGGGTGTAATATCCGATATAGAATTTCCACATAAAGGAAAACCCGATTCAAAAGCAGGCATTAAATTAACAGTAAATATTAAAAAGTCACATTCAGACATTCCTGTATTATTACTTTCCGAGAATGATAAGTATAAAGCAGAGGCTGAAAAAATAGGTGCTTCATTTCTGTTAAAAACATCTCCGCACCTTTTTGAGAATGTAAGAAAATTCATAAATAATAATTTAGGCTTTGGCGATTTTATCTTTAAAAACAAAGACGGTAAAAAAATTGCTAAAGCTTCTAATCTTAGAGAGTTGGAACAACAATTAAAAGTTATTCCTGCCGAATCAATAAAATACCATGCTGAAAGAAATCATTTTTCAAATTGGCTAAAAGCAAGAACCGAATTTTATTTGGCACATCAATTAAGACGAAGAAAAGTTTCTGATTTTGCTTCCTTGGAAGAATTAAAAAATACTTTAATCCAATCATTAAGGAATTACAGAAAACAAAGACAACGCGGAATAATTACCGATTTTGAAAAAGAATCTTTTGACCCTGAATCAACCTTTGCAAGAATAGGGGAAGGCTCTCTCGGTGGAAAAGCAAGAGGGCTGGGATTTTTAAATTGGCTTATTAACAATAATAATCTTAGAGAACAATTTGAAAACATTAATATATATGTTCCTCCGGCAGTTGTTTTAACAACAGAAGTTTTTGACCTATTTATTAAAGAAAACCATCTCGGTGATTTTATTCTAAGTAGTGAAGACGACGATGAAATTTTTAATAAATTTATAAATGCAAAGAAATTCCCAAGAAAAATACTGAACCAGCTCGAAGATTTTCTTGAATTAATGAAAACACCTTTAGCCGTTCGTTCTTCCAGTTTGCTGGAGGACTCACAATACCATCCTTTTGCCGGTGTTTATAAAACTTATATGCTGCCAAACAACCACCCTAACCCAAGGATTAGGCTTGAAAAACTTATACTTGCTATTAAAAAAGTTTATGCTTCCACATATACAAAAGCTTCAAGAGATTATATTAACCTCACTTCCTATCGGTTGGAAGAGGAAAAAATGGCTGTAGTTATTCAGAAAATGATTGGAAATACTTATAATAATAAATTTTATCCTGAATTTGCAGGAGTAGCAAAATCATATAATTTTTACCCTTTACATCCTCAAAAATCAACAGATGGTATTGTTACGGTGGCACTTGGTCTTGGCAAAACAGTGGTTGACGGCGGCAATACAGTAAGATTTTGTCCTAAATATCCAACAGATTTAATACAATTTTATTCTATTAAGGATTCATTAAATAACAGTCAAAGAGATTTCTATGCTCTTCCCATGAACAAAATTCCAGAGGAAGAATATATAAAGGTAGAAGAAATATTAAAAAAATATAAACTTGAAGAAGCAGAAGAAGACGGAACATTAAACTTAATAGCTTCCACTTATTCAATAGAAAATGATATGATAACGGATGGTCTTTCACGAAGCGGTCCGCGTGTAATTACCTTTGCACCGATACTTAAGTATGGATATTTCCCCCTGGCAAATATAATGCAGCTTTTATTGGAGCTTGGTTCATGGGGAATGGGCACACCGATTGAATTAGAGTTTGCAGTAAATATGTCTTCAAACAAAAAAGAATTCGGACTGCTGCAGATGAGACCTTTTGTTCTTAACTATGAAGAAGAAGAACTTAATGTTGATGAATATTCCAGCGAAGATCTTATCTGTTATTCAAAACAAGTTATGGGCAACGGGTTGATAAATGATGTATTTGATATTGTACTCGTTGATTTTAATATTTTTGAAAGAGCAAATAGCCGTGAAGTTGCCGACGAAGTTACACATTTCAATTCAAAATTAGTAACTAATAAAAGACCTTATCTGCTTGTCGGTGTCGGAAGATGGGGCACAAAAGACCCGTGGCTTGGTATCCCGGTAAACTGGGAACAAATAGCCGGAGCCAGAGCAATTATTGAATCAAGTTTTAAAGATATTTCTGTTGAGCCGTCTCAGGGTTCTCATTTCTTTCATAATATCATTTCATTTTCAATTGCCTATTTATGTATTGACCTATACAAGCAAAAAGGATTATTGGATTGGAAATGGCTTCTCAACCAACCTGCGGAAGAAAAGAAAAATTATACCAGGCTTCTCCATTTTGAAGATCCCATTATTATTAAAATGAACGGTAAAAAAAATAAAGGTATCGTTATTAAACCCGGCATTTCTTTTGATAATAAGTAATCCTTTAAAATTTAACTCTGTCCTTTATATGACATAATTAAGATATACAAGAAATTATTTTATACCGGTATTTTTTTTAACAAACTTTTTACCCGATATGAAAAATAAAAACTTGTCTAAATTTAACATTACCGTATTACTATTGACTTTCCTTGCATCAAACTTTGTTATGGGACAGGATAATTTAGATGTTTTTAAAAAAAATTCTCCTGATTGGAAAACGGATTTTAGTATTCATAGTATTAATCTTAGTGAAGTTATGGGCGGTGGTCCACCGAGAGACGGTATACCGGCTATTGATAAACCAAAATTCATTTCAATTAAAGAAGCAAAGAAATGGCTTGGTTTTGAGAACCCTGTTGTTTCTTTAGAAGTTAACGGAGTGGCAAAAGCATACCCTTTAGAAATTTTAATCTGGCATGAAATTGTTAACGACAGAATTAGTAACATACCTGTATCCATAACTTTTTGTCCTTTATGTTATAGCTCCAATGTGTATGAAAGAATCGTTAAAGGAAAAGAGACTACTTTTGGAACCTCGGGGTTGTTAAGAAAATCAAACCTTGTAATGTATGATAGGTTAACTGAAAGCTTTTGGCAGGAGTTTACCGGTAAAGCAATTATTGGTGAAATGACAGGCACTCAACTAAAACTTTTTCCTTCACAGATCATCTCTTTCGAGCAGTTTGCAAAAGCTTATCCAAATGGAACCGTACTTTCCAGGGAGACCGGTTTTAGCAGAGCCTACGGAAAAAATCCATACGTTGGATATGATAATATAAATACAAAGCCTTTTTTATATAATGGAGAAATAGACGATAGATTACCGCCCAATGAAAAAGTTATAGCTGTTGAAATTAACAGTGAATATAAGGCTTACCCGTACTCAATAACTGAAAGGAATAATGTTATCAACGATGTTGTAAACGGAAAACCTATTTTAATTTTACATTTGAACGGAGCTTTATCTGCTCTTGATTCGAGAGATATTAGCAAAGCAAAGAATGTAGGATCAACAGGTGTATTCAGCAGAAATGTTGACGGTAAAATATTAACATTTAAATATAAAAATTTAAAAGTGATGGATAACCAAACTAATTCCGTTTGGAATATTACCGGGAAAGCCATCGAAGGAAAATTAAAAGGAACTCAACTTAAAGGTGTTTTGCACGGAGATTATTTTTCTTTTGCTTGGTTCGCCTTTAGACCTGAAACAGAATTATACGAAGTAGAGTAATTTCATTCTATAAAGTCAGCTATTTCATTCAACGATTTTTTATGAATGTTCGGTACTTCAGCATTTTCCGAAGGATAACCCACTACCAAAAGCAGGAACGGTTTTTCATATACAGGGCGATTTAAAACTTTATTTAAAAAACCCATCGGGCTAGGCGTGTGTGTGAGAGTAACCAGCCCGGCATTATGAAGAGCAACAATTAAAAAACCGGTAGCTATCCCTACAGACTCCTGCGCATAATATTGTTTAGCTTTTTCCCCGTTTGGAAGGACATCAGTTTTTTTTGAAAATATTGCAATAAGACAGGGCGCTTCTTCTAAAAACGGTTTACGTTCATCTGTACCCAACGGCTCAAGTGCTTCAAGCCACTTTTCCGTTGCCCTTGTTGAATAAAATATATGTTCCTCTTTCTCAGCTTCTGTTCTAATTTCTTTTTGAATAGCTTTATTTGTAATTACAACAAAACTCCATGGCTGCATATTGGCACCGTTAGGTGCTGTGCCTGCAGCAAGAATACAATTTTTAATAACATCAATAGGTATTTTTTTATTTGAAAAATGTCTAATTGTTCTTCTCTTTTTTATTTTATTATAAAATTCCTTTGACCGTTTCAGCATTTCTTCTTCTTTCAGTGGTTCAAAATCAGTATACGGAATAAATTTTAGATTAGACATAACGTGTTATTTAATTTTATTTAGTTGAAAATCTTTCTTTAAGTTTTTTCATTCCCTCTTGATCCCCAATAATAGTAAGCCTATCGTCTCTTTTAATAATGGTGTTACTTCTAGGAATTAAAATTTGATCATCTCGCCTCAGCCAGATTACCAAGCAACCTTCCGGAATATCCAATTTGTTTATTTGTTGTCCAATAATGTTATCAGTATTTTCATCCTTCCCTATTTCCAAGAACATATATCTATCTTCGTTTAATATAGCTTCTCTAATTCCGTGATCGTCTTGAGCCAGGTTCCAATCTACAATAAAGCTATCCTGGTCAACTCTACCGGCAATTTGTGCCAATATTCTTAGATGCTGTGCAGGGTCACTCTCCGGGCTTACAAGAAAAAATACAGCCGTTACAATTTTATTTTCTTCTTTAAAATCAGTAAGCGGATTATTTAATTTTATATGCACACCCTCAACACATCTTACAAGCACCATTTCTGTTCTTTTAAACCCTTTCAAACGAAGGTGGGGTAAAGCTATTCCGTGAGTTACAGGCGTTGCTCCTATTCTGGTTCCCTCTAAAAAAAGTTCTGTGATTTCTTCTGCAGAATGATTGACAAACTTGCAGAACCATTGAGAAGCAATATTAACAACTTCTTCAAATTCTGCTTTTTGTTTTAAATCAATAACGTAACTTCTAGCGACAATGTGGTCAAAAGGATCTTCAGCACGTAGACCTTTTTCTTTTAATATTCCCCGTAATTCTATATCCAAGCCGGTGTAGCGTGCTTTACCAAGGCGTTCAAAAATATGATAGATTGCTCCGTTACGAATAACTTTATCTTTAGCGTAATACCAGTACCAAAGAGTGCCCAGAATAACAAAACTCAAGGTGAAAATTATAGGTAGCCATCCCATTAAAAATATTAAAGTCAAAGATGCAAGTACACCGATGATTTGCATATACGGATAAAAAGGAGATTTAAAACCCGGATCATAAGAATCGATTTTACTTTCCCTCATAATTATAACCGACAAACAGACCAAAGCAAACATTAATAATTGAAAAGCACTAGCTAATTTTGCAATTTTAGTAGGATCAAAAATTATAAGTAAAGTTATTATAATAAATACAGTTAATATAATAGCGACTATTGGTGTACCGTGTTTGCTTATTTTATTAAAAAGTTGTGGAAAGATTTTGTCACGGCTCATGGCAAGCGGATATCTTGATGCACTTAAAGTTCCGGCATTTGCAACTGATACAAAAGCGAGTAACGCAGCAATTGAAACCAATATAGTTCCACTTCTACCAAAAATTTTTTCAGCGGCAGACGCAACCGGGGTTAAGTCTCCGGCAAGTTGTTCAATAGGTAAAACACCCACCATAACAATAGTGCCGAGAGTATAAATAATAAATGCCGTTCCCAATGAAAGGAAGATTCCAAGGGGTAAATTTCTTTCAGGGTTTTGAACTTCTTCCGATAAACTGGCAACTTTAGTAACACCCACATAACTTATATAAACAAGTCCGGCAGTTGCAAGTACCGGTGAAAAACCTGTGTCAAAAATACCTTTAAAATGAATTTTATTTATTTCAGGGAAACCGAGAGCGATAAAATATATAAGTATCAGTAATAGTCCGGCTACCAAAAATATTTGAAGCCTGCCGCTCTTTTTTGTTCCATAAATATTTATTACACCGATAATTATAGCAAAACTAACCGCAACAGGAACTATCGGCAATCCCGGGAAAAACATTTCTATATAAGCACCCATTCCAATTAACGCAAAAGAGACTTTTAGAATCAATGCCATCCAGGTGCCTATTCCACCGATAGTACCTGCTAACGGACCCAACGCTCTATCGATAAAATAATAAACACCACCGGCACGTGGCATTGCTGTGGCAAGCTCTACTATGCTAAACATTGGAGGAACTATTACTAATGCAGCTATTATATATGCGAAAATCATTGCAGAACCGGCTTGCGCTGCTGCAATTCCTGGCAATAAGAAAAATCCGGCACTTAAAGTTGTACCGGTTGATATTGCGTATACATCGAGTAATTTTAATTGTTTTTTAAGCATGTAAATCTTTTAATTTGGTTAATTATTAGGTGACAAAAACTCAACAAGATTTCTGTCTAAATCATAAAAATGATATGAAAGAGCATTTATCCATTAAAATTGAGTCGAGCCATAAATTTTAATATTAGCTTTTTATATTTTTAAAATGATTACTGATAATATAATAGAAATTATGTGTGTTACAAATAAGATATGATTTAAATAGTTAGAGCTTACCCAATTTACCAAACTCTAACTATTTCAGACTCGGAAAAAATATTACTAATTAACAATTCAGAAGGAAGTAATTTATAAAGTGAAGAAGGTACACTTATATCTGCTAAATATAATTGTTTTATATATTTTTTAATCTCTTCTTTCTGCATGCCTTTTTTAGGTAATGCTAATGTTAAAACAGCATCAGCAAAAAATGCGGGCTTCATTGCTTTACAAACGGATAAATCAATACCGGCGGGAACATCCAATGATAACTTTTTTACAGGCAGATCATTTGCAAATTCAATTATGTCTTTAAGTGTACCTCTCGGACTACCATTTAAACTGTAACCGACCAAACCTTCAATTATTAAGTCGGTGTTAAAATCATTTTTAATTTGATTAAACTGAAAAATATTGGCACACATATTTTTTAATATCTCAAGTTGAATTTTAGGCACCCCGGAAAATTCAGTTTCATCTTTTGAAATAATTATTTTTACATCGGCTCCCCAATTAATTAAATGTCTCGCTGAAACCAACGCACCTCCGCCATTTGCACCGTGACCTGCAAGAACAAATATTTTTTTATTGGATACATCTCCGTGAAAAAATAAATTACGCGCGAGAGAAGCTAAATTTCTTCCTGCATTCTCCATCATTTGAATAAGACTGATATGATATTTTTTGACCATCAGCCTGTCAACTTCTATCATTTCTTGTTTTGTTATGAAAGGAATATTTGAAACGGTTTTATAATTAGACATAATAGAGTTCCTAATAGTTCATTATCGGTTAAATTTTATTCCTCGTTCATTCAAATCATTTATTATTGACAAATAGCAATCTTCATCTTCTCCTAAATATTCAGGCGGACATATTCCTTTTCTATGAAATTTATCCTTTAAAAGAAGCCGGGCAGCAGACGTGCAGGTATATCCCGTAGTACGAGACATTGATGAAACATCGTCTTCGTGATTGTATCTGTCAATTAATGTGTATGTATATGTTTTGGGCTGGTTATTTTCTTCACCTTCAATTGTGATTTTTAAAACAGTAAATTCATCTTCACCTTCCTCTAAAGACCACAGGGGTAAAAGAAGTTTGGAGGTGAGGTCAATCGGTTTTATCTTTTTGCCGTTTACTTCAATTTCTTTTGAATCAAAGAATCCGCATTTCTTTAAGACTTTAATGTATTCAATATGTCCGGGATACCTTAATGTTTTCTCTTTCATTGTCGGTATATCCATTGTATCTAATAATGTTCTAAGACCGTCTGTATTGAAAGCTTCAAGAGTTCCGATACTATCAAAATCTACAAGTTCCGCCTCACTTAATGCCGGTCTAATTATAATATTTCCGTTTTCCATAATTCTGGATGGGCGGATATATTCTTCTAATACGTCTATCGGTGAAAACGGTGCTTTGTATTCAAATGGCCAGGTTCTGTTTACGGGTAAACCTCCGACCAAACATTCAAAGTTTGTTACTTTCATCCTTTTGTTGTGATAACCTAAAATTAGGTTACTTAAACCCGGGGCAACTCCGCAATCAACAATAGCGGTTACATTATTTTCTTTTGCCAATGCATCCAACGTAAATGGATCCTGTTTAAAAAAAGATATATCCACTACATTTTTTTTCATTTCAATTATATACTTTAATGTTTCAAAGCCCATAAAACCCGGAACTGCACATATAACTAAATCATAATTTTTTATAGCATTTTGTAATTCGCTTTTATTTGAGAGGTCCGCACGTTCTGTTTCCAACTTATGTTTACCAGATGCTTGTTTAAGATTTTTTTCGTTTATATCTATAATTTTTACTGAGTATTCTTTATTTAAATCTCCGGCAATTGCACTGCCGACCATTCCACAACCGAGAACAACTATTTTTTTCATTTTCCCACCGATATTTTTATAAATAAATTATTACCATTTATCATTTTATTTTAATAAAAAATCATTTACATTATTATATTAATCTGCTTAAATAACATTTTACCAATAAAGTGAAAAGGAAAATTATGAATAAATTATTTCAGAAATTATCTCTGGGGTTAATAATTATTACAATGTTTGGTTTTATTAATCTGCAGTGTTCAACTCCAAAAAGTGATGGGCATGGTTTTGATTTAAAAGGAATGGATACAACTGCAAACCCGGCACAAAATTTCTATGAATATGCTGTGGGTAATTGGGTAAAAAATAATCCTGTCCCTGATGAATATAGCTACTGGGGCAGCTTCACTATATTAGCGGAAAATAATTATAAAGTATTAAAAGAAATTTTAGAAAAGGCAGCTAAAAACAAAACAGCAAAAAAAGGCAGTAACATTCAAAAAATCGGTGATTTCTTCTCAACCGGTATGGACTCAATAAAAATTGAAGAACTTGGAATCAAGCCTATTGAAAAGGAGTTGAAAAAAATTGCTTCAATAAAATCCAGGAATGATTTAATTGGTGCTATTGCATGGGCGCAAAAATTAGATGGTTCACCTGTTTTTAATATTTATGCAGCTGTTAACGCTAAAAACAGTAAAGAATATATTGCAACACTTTCACAAAGTGGTCTCGGCTTGCCGGATAGAAATTACTATTTAAAGAAAGATAAGAGATCGGTAGAAACAAGAAAGAAATATGTTGATTATGTTACGAACACGTTTGCTTTACTTGGTTATTCAAAAGCAGAAGCCGAAAAGAATGCTAAAACAGTAATGAAAATTGAGACTAAACTTGCAAAAGCATCAATGTCGAGAGTTGAAAGAAGAGACCCGTACAAAACATACAATAAAATGTCCATTGCAAAAATTAAAAGACTTGCCCCTAACCTGAATTGGAATAATTATTTCACTTATTTGGGAATTAGTGCTCCTAATTATATCAACGTTGCTCAGCCAAAATTCTTTAAAGCAGTAAATAAGATGATTAAACGGGTTCCAATTAAAGATTGGAAAGTTTATTTAACATGGAATTTTATTAACAGATCAGCACCTTATTTAAACTCAAGTTTTGAAATTGCCAATTTTGATTTTTATGGAAAATATTTACGCGGGGCAAAAGTACAACCCGAAAGATGGAAAAGAGTTATGCGTGCCATAAATACTTACCTCGGTGAAGCACTGGGACAAATATATGTTAAAAAAACATTTCCTCCCGAGGCAAAAGCAAGAGCAGCCAAAATTGTAGCTAACTTAAAAACAGCTATGAAAAGCAGAATTGAAAATCTTGATTGGATGAGCGAAGTAACAAAAAAACAAGCTCTTCATAAATTGGCTTCTTTCACTGTAAAAATAGGTTACCCTGATAAATGGAGAGACTACTCCAAACTGAGTATTGATCGCAAATCTTATATAGGAGACGTACTAAAGGGAAGGGTTTTCGCTTTCAAAAGAAATATGAACAAGTTGGGAAAACCTGTTGACAAAACCGAATGGGGAATGACACCTCAAACCGTAAACGCTTATTACAGTCCTACAAAAAATGAAATAGTATTTCCGGCAGCAATTCTTCAGCCTCCTTTCTTCAATCAAAAAGCTGATGATGCAATAAACTACGGAGCAATGGGCGCCGTAATTGGTCACGAAATTACACACGGCTTTGACGATCAAGGGAGAAAGTTTAACGCTGACGGTAATTTAAAAGATTGGTGGACAAAAGAAGATGGTGAAAGATTTGATAAAAGAGCACAAAAAATATATGATCAATTTGATTCTTATATACCGATAGATTCTCTTCATATAAACGGAAAACTAACAGCGGGAGAAAATATTGCCGACTTAGGGGGATTAACTGTTGCATTTACCGCATTTAAAAACACAGAGGAATTTAAAAAGAACGAAAAGCTGGACGGTTTTACTCCTACTCAAAGGTTCTTCTTGGGTTGGGCACAGGTTTGGGAAAATAATATGAGACCGCAAGCTTTAAGACTAAGAATTAAAACTAATCCTCATTCACCGGGTAAATACAGAGTTCTCGGTCCACTTAGCAATATGCCGGTATTCTGGAAAGCATTCAATGTTAAACCGGGTGATAAGATGCGGATGCCGAAAGATAAAGTTGTAAAGATTTGGTAAAAGTGTAAAATTATTATTATAATTATTAAGGGTGACTTACAAGTCGCCCTTTTTTATTTAAACAAATTATTCGGCATATTTCAAATCGGCATTACTTCCGAATGAAAGAGCTTTTAATATTTCATCTTCTTCTAATAATTGATTGGTAATGTATTTATGTAAAATTGAATTTATAAGGGTCTGATAAGGAATCCCGTTTTTTTCAGCCTTTTCTTTAAGTTTATCCAAATCATAAACAGATATCCTTAAACTTATCGATCTACTTTTACGGGCTCCGGCTAATATTTTTTTTATTTTTGTTTTTTTTTCACCGCTTACCGGTTTTAATTTATCAATATCGTTTTCAATCAATTTTTCTTCTTCCGTTAGTTTATTTCTTTCCATTTTTTCACCATATTTTTTGTGAAATTTTCTACTTGGGAAAGCTGTTTTTAACATAATTTGCTCATCTTTATTTATTAAAAACGGAACAACCCAGGTATAAGATTTTATGTCAATTAAAAGATATTGCTGATTATTCCTTGCCGGATTTTCCAATATTTCTATAATATTACCACTTAAAATTACATCTGTTATTTCTTCAAAAGAAATACCTCTATTCAACATTAACCATTTATTCTTATTCCTATCCCAAACAATATCCATATTTTTAATATAATTATCTGTATATACAATGTCAACTTATTCGCGGTGTTTCCTTTAAAACCGATCTTCATTCACCGGGTAAATATAGTGCTCTTGGTCCACTTAGCAATATGCCGGTATTCTGGAAAGCATTCAATGTTAAGCCGGGTGATAAGATGCGGATGCCGAAAGATAAAGTTGTAAAGATTTGGTAAAAGTGTAAAATTATTATTATAATTATTAAGGGTGACTTACAAGTCGCCCTTTTTTATTTAAACAAATTATTCGGCATATTTCAAATCGGCATTACTTCCGAATGAAAGAGCTTTTAATATTTCATCTTCTTCTAATAATTGATTGGTAATGTATTTATGTAAAATTGAATTTATAAGGGTCTGATAAGGAATCCCGTTTTTTTCAGCCTTTTCTTTAAGTTTATCCAAATCATAAACAGATATCCTTAAACTTATCGATTTACTCTTACGGGCTCCGGTTAATATTTTTTCTATTTTTGCTTTTTTTTCACCACTTACCGGTTTTAATTTATCAATATTATTTTCAATCAATTTTTCTTCTTCAGTTAGTTCATTTCTTTTCATTTTTACCACCATATTTTTTGTGAAACTTTCTACTAGGGAAAGCTGTTTTTAATACAATTTGCTCATTTTTGTTTTTAAGACTTTCTATCTTCTATTGTAGGTAGTGTGTTTATTTCATTTCATTTAGCCCTGTCCAAAACGATTTTAAAAAAAAGCATCTCTATTCATTCTTTTTGAATATGAACCTTCAATTCCGAAAGCTATGTAATGATTCTTTTCCTTTATCGTTTATCTCGCAGCCAACAAGAGAAAGTGTATCTCCGTATCAGCCTTCATAGTCCTTCTTCAAAGCTTTTACTGAATTGTGGTGGGTTAATATTAAATAATCAAGACCGGCTTCGCGTACATATAACAAATCTATTTTATCAGGGCATTAAAATAATTGGTTTTAAAAAAATGCCAACAATGTTAAACATAGAAAATAAAAAAATAATTACAAATAAATCAAGAATATTAAAACCTTAACAATTATTTAACAATTATTTAACCGAACCTTAACATTTAGATAACAATAAGATAACATACCAAATTTATCTTGCTACAATAAAAATTTTAATAAATGTTTAGGAGAAAGTATGGGAAACTTGTTACGAAAAAAAAACAAATCAATCATTAATATATATATACTCGCATTTCTCCTTTTAAGTTTCCAACTAAATACTTATTCACAAACCGGGGGCAAAATTCAAGGTGTTGTTTTTGACAATAAAACAGGCGAAAAACTAATAGGTGCAAATGTAATACTTAACGGAACAACAATTGGTGCAGCAACGGATATTGACGGAAATTATCTAATTAAAAACATACCTGAAGGTGAATATTCATTAACTGTTTCAATGATTGGTTATACAAAAACGAAAATAGTCAATATAAAAATCACTAATGGTGTTTATAAAAAAATTAATGTTAGTTTAGATCCGGCAACTTTTGAAACAGGGGAAGTTGTTATAACGGCTGATGTACTAAAGAATTCTGAAAATGCCGTATTAAGATTACAAAAAAGGTCCGGCAGTATTGTTGATGCAATAAGTGCCGAACTAATAAAAAAGAATAACAGTTCGGATGGCACCGATGTTCTTAAAAGAATGAGCGGTGTAACAATATCACAAGGTAAGTTTGCTTTTATTAGAGGAATAGGCGACAGGTATAATAACACATTATTGAATGGCTCCGAATTACCTAGCACCGACCCGGAAAAGAAGAGTTTCTCTTATGATATTTTTCCGGCAAGTTTGATTGAAAGTATAGTTACTTCAAAAACATTTACACCCGATGAGCCAGGTGATTTTTCAGGCGGACTTGTTAAAATAAATACCATTGATTTCCCTGCCGGTTTTGTATTTAACTATTCTACCACCGTTAAATATAACTCACTTACAACCGGTAAAGCATTTACCACGTATAATGGTGGAAAAACAGACTACTTAGGAATAGATAACGGAACAAGAGCATTACCGACTATTATTACTGCAGACAAAGTTGTAAGAGGCAACTATCTCCCTGGTCAGCTTCAAAAGATAGGACTTAGTTTTAAAAATAATTGGAAAACTTTTTCCCAAAATGCACCTATAAACGGTGGTTTAAATATGGTAATAGGTGACAAAATAATTCTTGGAAAAGGGACACAACTGGGCTATATGGGCTCTTTTATCTATTCGAATTCACGCGAAACAAAACTGATTACTCAACGTAACTATACATTTCAAGGACTTCGTTATAACTATAACGGAGGTAACTACAGTAGAAAAATAGAATGGAGCGGACTTTTAAATTTTAGTCTTAAATTTAATAATACTAACAAAATAAGTTTTAAGAATCTTTATAGCCAGAACACTAAAGATAACAGCATATTTTACGAAGGCAGCTATAAATATGCGGATCAATACAGACAAGTAACTTCAATAGATTTTATCGAACGTACTTTAATATCTAATCAAGTTATAGGAAGTCATCAATTAAATTTTTTCAACGGTTTAAAAATAAATTGGAATATCAGTTATGCCACTTCAAAAAGAAATGAACCGGACAGAAGAAGATATGTTTATGCTAGAGATATTTTTAATCCCACCGAGCCTTTAAGGTTCTTATTAGATCAAGCAATAGCTACCCGTTATTTTGGAAAATTAAAAGATCATATATTTAATTTTAATACAGATTTTACATTTAAGTTATTTAACTCTCCAACTATGCCGAACTTCAAGGCGGGATTAAGTTACAACAAAAAAGACAGGAATTTTAAAGCAAGAATTTTTGGTTTCAAAAATGACTTCGGGGGAAATTTTTTACGGGAAGATTCTATCCTAAAAAAATCTGTTACCGATATTTTTCAACCTGAAAATTTCAATAATAAATTTATCCAGGTAACTGAAACAACTCGCCCGTCTGATAGTTATACCGCAAACCAAAAAATTTACTCCGCATATTTAATGTTTGATGTAACAATATTTTCAGATCTAAGAATAATAGCCGGTACCAGGTACGAACAATCAAATCAAAATTTAAAATCAAAAACTATTACTAATGAAGATTTAATTATTAACAGAACTTATAGAGATCTTCTACCAAGCATAAACCTAACATATCATTATAATAATGATATAAATTTAAGATTCGGATACAGCCGAACATTAGCCCGCCCTGAATTTAGAGAGATGGCTCCATTCAGCTATTTTGATTTTACTACTAATGAGCTTGTTCAAGGAAATAATAAACTTGTAAGATCTTTAATTCAAAACTACGACTTTAGATTTGAGTTTTATCCTGCTCCTAAAGAATTAATTGCCGTAAGCTTCTTTTACAAAAATTTTCAAGCCCCTATTGAGGAAATTTTAATTGCTTCTTCATCGTTTGAACCTATACGTTCTTTTGAAAACGGAAATGATGCAAAGAATTATGGAATAGAATTAGAATTAAAAAAATCTTTAAACTTTATAGCACCGTTTCTTAATAACTTCTTCTTTGTGGGGAACACAAGTTTTATAAACTCCAACATAGAAATTGGTAAGAAAAACGGTTTCCAAAGAAACTCAAGACCGATGCAGGGACAGGCTAATTATATAATGAATTTCGGTCTTTATTATGATGCTTATGCAACCGGCTTTTCTTCATCAATAACATACAATAAAGTAGGTAAAAGAATATCTCGTGTGGGTTTTTCAGGCTTGGGAGATATTGTAGAAATGCCAAGAGATCAGATTGATATTAACATAACAAAAAAAATATTTAAACATTTCAATTTAAGATTAGCAATAAGAGACCTATTAAACCAAGATCGTATTTTTATTCAAAAAACACCTTTGGGTGACAAAGTTTCTGAAAGACAAAAGTTGGGCAGGAATATTTCTTTAGCCTTGTCTTATCAGTTGTAACCATCAATTAACTTAACTAATTATATTCAAAAAAAAGGAGTGATATAATGAGAGAGAAAATCCTTTCTACAGTTTTTCTTTTGTTCCTGTTCGTTGTTCAAACTTTTGCTCAATCCGTAGTTTTATCAGGAAACATAACATCAGATAAGACTTTAACATCAGATAAAACATACTTACTGAGTGGTTTTGTAAGAGTAAAAAGTGGTGCTACTTTAACTATTCAACCCGGAACTACCATCTATGGTGAAAATTCTACTCAAGGTAGTCTTATTATTCAACCCGGAGGTAAACTTGTTGCAATTGGAACAGTCGCTAACCCAATTGTTTTTACAAGTGAATTCAACAAACCAGGCTCATCTCAACAACCAACCTATGGTGATTGGGGTGGCGTTATCCTGTTAGGCAACGCTCCTATTAACGTTCCCGGCGGTACTTCTGGTATTGAGGGACCTGGTGATACATTCGGTGGTAATGACCCTGCCGACAGTAGCGGTGCTCTTAAGTATGTTAGAATTGAATACCCCGGCATTGCTTTCTCTCCTAATAATGAAATTAATGGCTTAACTTTCGGTGGTGTTGGTAACAGAACTCTTATTGATTATGTTCAAGTTAGCTACAGTGGTGATGATTCTTACGAATGGTTCGGTGGTACCGTCAACGCTAAACACCTTATTGCTTATAGAGGTGTTGATGATGACTTTGATACCGACTTCGGATTCCAAGGTAAATTGCAGTTCTTAGTTGGTCTTAGAGACCCGCAAATTGCCGATGTTGTTTCCGGTTCCAACGGGTTTGAATCTGATAACGACGGTGCCGGTTCTGTTAACACTCCGAGAACTTCTCCTACTTGGTGGAACGTTACACTTGTGGGACCTCAAGTTACTACTAATAGTATCTTCAGTTCTTCGTTCAAAAGAGGTATGCACTTAAGAAGAAGTTCACAGAACAAGGTTAACAATGCTTTAATATTAGGTTGGCCTACAGGACTGTTTATTGACGGTACCAACACGGTAGCCGATGCTAAAGCCAACGTGATGTTTGTTAAAAATAGTATTATTGCAGGTTCAAGTGTAAAGAATTTTCAATCTACTGATGCCGGCTGGGATGTCGCTGCCTGGTTCTCCGGTAATGGTGGAAAAACTTTTGCTGCAACATCTGATGCAAAATTAGTCGATGCTTTCAATCTAAATTTCCCTAACTTCCTTCCTGAATCAGGTTCACCTGCATTGACAGGCGGCGGTACACCACCTAATGACGGCTTCTTTGATCAGACCTCTTATATCGGTGCTTTTAACACTAACGATTGGACTTTCGGTTGGGCAAAGTTTACAGATGCAACAGTTACCAGTGTTGATGAAATAAAGAACTTAAATGTTGTTCCAAGTAGTTTTAATTTAAGTCAAAATTATCCGAACCCGTTTAATCCTTCAACTAAGATTAAATATTACCTTCCTGAATCAGGATTTGTACAGATAAAGGTTTACAACATGCTCGGACAATTAGTTGAAACACTTGTTAACGGTTACAGAGCTTCAGGGACATATGAAATAAACTTTGATGCTTCAGGCCTGACAAGCGGTGTATACATATATAGATTACAAACATCTTCCAATGTAATCTCAAAGAAGATGATTTTACTAAAATAAGTTTCCCCTCTACAAAACACTTCTACTAAACTGAAAGAGCATCTACCCCAAAAGGTGCTCTTTTTTATTTTTAAAATTTAACAATTTGTTTACAAATAGTTAATCATTTGTTAACATTTAGATTTTACATTTAAGTCAAAATAATAATAAATATTTTGTTTTCTTTTTTTTACAAAGAGAGGAATAAATGGAAAAGTTAAATATCAAAGACATCAATTTAATAAACATACCTGGCTTCTTAAAAAGAATGCCATACGTGATTAAATTTGTCGAAAATATAACAGGGTTAAATGAACTTAATACCTTTATGTCAAAGCACGGTGATAAATATAATTTCCATTTTATAGATGAAGTTTTTGACTATTTGGATTTTACATTTAGCTTCTCAATAAAAGATAAGGAAAAGATACCAAGCGAAGGAAGCCTTATCATTGTTTCAAACCACCCGTCTGGTGGACTGGATGGTTTAATGTTACTTAGACTTGTAAAAGAAGTAAGAAACGACGTTAAAATAGTTGTTAACGATAAATTATTTAAGTTAGAAAACTTGAAAGATCTTTTCTTACCTTTAGATATAACCGACCGTAAATATCAAATAAAAAATATTAAGACAATAGGTGATTCATTAAAGAATAATGAAGTTATAATATTTTTCCCTGCCGGTGAAGTTTCACGGTTTAATTCGGAAGGTATTAAAGATAAACAATGGAATGAAGGTATTGTAAAATTTTCTATTAAGTATAACTGTCCCATACTACCGGTTTTTATTGACGCACAAAATTCTTATGGATTTTATCTTCTTTCATTTATAAATAAAAAAATTTCAGAGTATTTTTTAATCAGAGAACTTCTTAACAAGAAATCAAAATCATTTAAAGTAAAAATAGGCGAACAAATTCCGGCAGGTGTTTTTTCAAATAATAGAAGCAACTTTAAACATGATATTAAACGATTACGTAAACACACATACTTAATAGGTAAAGACAAAACCGGTATCTTTAGAACTGAGAAAAATATTATCCATCCTATAAGAAAGAACATATTAAAAAACGAAATATCAAATTGTAAAATATTGAAAGAAACTTATGATTTTAAAAAAATACTCTTAACAAACATGAAAGAGTCACCCAACGTTATAAGGGAAATTGCAAGATTGAGGGAAATAACTTTCAGAAAAGTAGGAACAGGAACAGGGAAAAAACTTGATTTAGATATTTACGATGGAAAATATGAACATATTGTTTTGTGGGATGAGAATGATTTGGAAATTATAGGGGCATACAGAATAGGTATATGTAAAAATATAATTGATAAAGACACTATCAATGGATTGTATACTTCTACTCTCTTTAATTTTTCTTCACTATTTATTGATTTATTACCCGAATCTATAGAACTTGGAAGAAGTTTTGTACAATCAAAATACTGGAACTCCAATGTCTTAGATTATTTGTGGCAAGGTATAGGAGCTTTCTTAAATAATAATAAAAATATAAAATACATGTTTGGTGGAGTTAGCCTAAATAATACTTACTCCCAGTCTGCAAAAGAATTATTAGTGTTTTTCTTTCAGAAATGGTTTGGTCAATACAGAATTTTAGCAAATGCTAAAAACAAATTTACAATATCAGAAAAAAGAGTAGAAGTATTATTAAATATTTTTTCAGGTGATAATTTCAACTTAGAAATGTTGGAACTAAAAAGTATACTTAGAGAATATGGTTATTCAATCCCAACACTTTTCAAACATTATTCAAATTTATGTGACCCTGGTGGAGTAAAATTTATAGATTTTACGGTCGACCCTCACTTTAAAAATAGCCTTGACGGATTAATATTTGTAGAAATTGATAAAATTAAAGATTCTAAAAAGAACAGGTATATTAAAAGTTCTCCGAAAAAAGAGAAAAATCTAAAAGTGGAAATAGTCGTTGAATAGATTTTTAGAACTTAATTAAAAGAATTATAAATATGTGCCTGTTGACAGCCCACCTTCATAATTTAATAACACATAGAGTGAGTTAAACAATCTCATTGACAAAGCAACATTTACTTTTTAAGTAACCGAAATGCGTACTGATAATTACCTTCCTTAAAGGATGAATTAGTGCACATTTTAAAATAGTAGTTAAAGAAATGTTAAGTAAGTTTATCCGTGTTTATCTCATAAAGCGTGGTATATTTTGTGGTATTTCCGTTTGTTAGTGTACTTAATTTATTTATCAATATATTAATTCTTTCGTTTTCTTCGTCATCGGAATTTTCAAACGCTTCGGGAGATTTATAAGTATAAATCTCTTCAAAATGATTTGCTTTACCTCTTACTTCATAAACGCTGTAATCTTCCAAACTGTCAAAAGTTAGTAAAATTTTTAGCTCTCTAATTATTGTTAGATACTCTTCTCTTTTTGATGAATCAATTTCATATCTGATCATCAACTTTACTCTGCCCATTAAAACTCCATAAATTTTTGTTCTACAAATTTAAGTAATATTCCCCAATAAAAATTATTTTTGCTGATCCCGTTAGACTAATATTTTCAATATTAGTGTTATTATTTTTAAAATCAACAGTTAAATGTTCACCACTTTTAGTTATCAGTTTAATTGGTGGTTCTAAACCATCGACCAAATTTCCAATTACAGCAGCCGCAACCGAACCGGTACCGCAAGCGAGTGTTTCGTTTTCTACACCTCTTTCATAAGTTCTTATCAATATTGAATCATTTACAATTTTTATAAAATTCACATTGGTTCCGCCGGGTGCAAATTCCGGTAGATTTCTAATTTCTTTCCCAATTTCATAAACAGGGAATTCCAACAATTGATCGTAATTGGAAAGTGGATTCAGGGGATCTTCCAATACATCATTTATTTTAATTACCACGTGCGGTGAACCGGTATCTGCATAATTTGCAGTTATTAATTGTTCTGCCGCTTTCACTTTAAAATTTAATTTTATTTTTTGTGGTGGATTAAAGTCAAATTTTATTAATTCGTCATTCAGAACTTTACCCGTATAATTTAATCCTTCAGATTGAAAAAGAGTGGTTGTTGATTTAAGCCTTCCGGTATCATTTGCATATTTTATTGCACACCTTGCACCATTACCGCAAAGCGTATTTGTAGTACCATCAGCATTAAAATATTTCATTTCAAAATCAAAATCTTTTTTATCTTTAATAAATATTAGTCCGTCTGAACCGATTCCACTTTTACGGTTACATAATTTTTTAATTAAATCAGTTGAGAAAGTTATACCGGGATTTTCTCTTTCATCGATAAAGACAAAATCATTGCCGGCTCCGCTCATTTTAGTAAAAATAATTTTTTTCATTACAATACTAATTTAATTTAATGAAGCATACATAACAATATTAAAAATATTATATAATTGTTAATAATCTGATTTTTCGATTAGAATTCTTAGAAGATTATGCATCAGTACATTCTCCTCTCATCCCAAAAGAATTGCCATCATTGATCAAAGCTTGTTTCTTTTTTCTGCTCCAACCCTATACTTGTTTTTCACGATAAAACTCTTCATCAATTCGTGAATATTCTTCAAAATAAACAAGTTTAACAGGCAGTCTTCTTTTGGTATAATTAGCACCTCGTGAATTTTGGTGTTCCTGGAGTCTTCGTTCCAAATCCTTTGTACTGCCGGTATAATAACTACCGTCGGAACATTCAAGAATATACATATAACCTTTGCTCATTTTTTACTATCCTTTTTAATCTTTTCTAATTGCATGTTCAAAAACAATTAGTTCGTGTAGTTTTTTCCGCAATAGTTTTTTATCAATCAGTTTGGTTTCATAATCTGCTATCATTGTGGGTGAGATGTTTCTAGCCATCGCAAATTCGACTACTTCTTCATCTTTACCTTTACATAACAAAATACCCACACTGGGGTTTTCGTTTACCTTTTTCAAATCTCTATCTAAGGCTTCGAGATAAAAATTCATTTTCCCGATAAATTCCGGTTGAAATTCTTCAATTTTTAACTCTACTGCAACAAGGCATTGCAGGTCACGGTGAAAGAACAAAATATCAATGTAATAATCGTGATTTCCTACTTCCACGCGGTATTCTTCGCCGACAAAAGAAAAACCTTTTCCCAGTTCAAGTATAAAATCTTTCAAATTGCTCATAAGTGCTTTTCTTAAATCTTTTTCGGAATAATTTTTAGGCATGTCTAAAAATTCAAATACATAAGTATCTTTAAAGATATGTCCCGTATTCAATTGTGACGGCATAGCGGACACAATTTTATTAGCAAGCATCGAACGTTCAAAAACAGCGGAGTTTAACTGTCTTTCCAGTTCGCGAACCGAAAGTTTTTCTTTAATTGCAAGATTAATATAGAATTCCTTTTCTTCGAATGTTTTTGTTTTGTTTAAAATATGTAAATGTGCAGACCAGGGAATTTGTGTCAACAGTGTTGACACAAATTCGTTGTCTTTATATGTCTCATAAAACTGCTTCATCCGGTAAAGTCCTCGCCTGGTAAAGCCTTTAATTTCAGGATGATTTTCTTTGATAAATTTTGCCAAATTATCCACAACCGCTGTGCCCCATTCAGCTTTTTGAACTTTCTCATATACAAATTGCCCCACATTGTAGTACAAGTTAATCAGCTCTTCGTTCACTTTGGCAAAAGCATTGTTACGCGCAGTTTGTATCAGGGAAACGATATGATTAAAATCGTTAATATGAGATGTGATATTATTTTTCATTTTCATTCTTTGCAGTGCATCAAATATTTTATTGAATTTTCCATCAACTTCTATTTGTTTTTGTTCAACTTTTTGCAAACGTTGGAAGATAACTACATTATTAGCAATAAATTTCCGCATCTCAACAAAAGCTCTCATTATTTGAATGTTAATCTCTATAGCTTTATCACTTGTTAAAACACTTGAAAGTATAGCAATCCCTTGCTCTGTAAATACAAATGGTTTTGCTCCACCTAAATATTTTTTTGAAGGTATCACAGATTGTGATACCAAAAAATCAATTTCAGATTCAGTAAGAATAAACATAAAATCTTCAGGAAATCTTTTAATGTTTCTTCTTACTGCCTGCTTTAAGATCCTTGTTTCAACATAATACAATTCTGCCAAATCCCTATCCTTCATCACTTGTTGGTCGCGTATAGTAAATATTTTGCGCTGAATAATAGATGAGGTGTAGATTATTATTTTGTTTTTTGATTTTTCCATTTCGTTTAAATTTTTGATGTCACAATTTGTGACTTCAAAACTTTATGTAAATATTTAAGGTACCAATTTGGCACCTCAAAATATAAGACTTAATATTTGAAATCGCATTTTGCCATATCATAATTACAATTTACATTTTAGGACATAAAAATTTTACATTATTTTTTCAAGGTAGCATTTTGTGACGTTAAAAAGTTATGCACAGCCTTTGTGCATACTAAGTTATCTATGCACAGAAACGATGGATTATTGTGCATTGCATTTAATCTATGCACAAGCGTTGTGCATAGATTCCATGGTTTGCATAAAAAT
>ENA-ORDP01000090-ORDP01000090.1-marine-sediment-metagenome-genome-assembly--contig:-NODE-90-length-55191-cov-3.921249_pt1 | contig 55191 bp, 49 predicted proteins | sample MGYA00248627_ERZ508539 | MGnify/ENA primary metagenome ERZ508539 (study PRJEB26208, sample SAMN05571518) | marine sediment metagenome | biome: deep sea; feature: Hydrothermal vent; material...
CCGGCGCCATTTGTTCCTCATTAAGACCGGTATCAATCAAAATAAGCCCTTCGGGTGCATCAATCACATGGATGGTTGCAAAGGCGTTCGCAGGTGTAATAGACCAGATTGGCGCATTGGGATGCGTGGTAAAGTTCTCTGCAAACTGTTTGGCGTGATCAATATAATATTTAGGCGCAAAGCGTTTTACCTTGTAAGGGTTATCGCCCGCTGAATATTGATCCTTGTGATAGACGCGCGTTTCCAGATCAGGCAATCCTGCTGAATTACTTTGCGAATATATGAGCAACAGGCTCAGGGGAAATATAATGTATATTTTATTCATAATTAACTCCTATATCATATAATCTGAATCCGTAACCTCATGGCGGTACACAGGGCAAGCCACAGACTTAGTGTTCTGTATAAATTACCTGCAAGATATTTTTTCAAAATCACCGGGGCGCCAGGTGCGTTCGAAAAAGTTTTTTTGTGGTCCGTACAATCGGATTAAGCTAAACCAGCCTTTATTTTTCGGAGTGTGCAGGTAGTTTTGTGATGGCATATCTGTAGTAGATGCGGGACCAAAGTATAGTGTGGTTGAACCATCTTTATTTTGTTGTGGATTATCACGATCACCAATTGATGGATACTTGTTGTTTGTACGCAGTCCCGCTGCTGTGCTTGCATCATAAGCGGTCACAGACCAGAATAACCCGGCAGGCACATTGGCTGGAAGCGTTAATGAATAAGTACAGCTACCATTTAAATAGCGTCCTTTTGAATCCTTGTAGGCACCTGCATATTTTGCACCTGCACCAACAACCGAAGAAAACATGCCATTTGATATTGAATAGTGGTTGATGTACATGTGTGCCTTTGCATCAACCAGAGTATGACCTGTTTTCAGGTCATTGTATTCGGTATCAACTAACGCACCAAACATATTATTGTCTTTGAGTAGTGCGTGAGCAACCCAGTAACTGCCTTTCCAGAAGGTGGTATCTCCTGTGGTGGCTGAACCTTTTTCATCATAGTTGGCAGCGATTTCCTTGGCCATTTTCCAGCCCGTTTGTGCCGCGTTAGTGAGCATTTTCTTTTCGGCATCAGAAGGCGAGAATTTCACCCCTTTTTTTATACCAAGCGTTGCCAACATGCCATTCATATACGGATCAACTCTGTTATTTTCTTCTTTCTGGTTCAGGCGATCCAGCATGGCAAAGTATGTCCAGTCATGGGGAGCAATGCTATTCCCCTTGATATCAGAAAGATGGTAAAACTTCATTTTATGACGCTTGCCCTTTAGAGGGTATATTTTAATTTTCTCCATATTATCCACTGCCGGCTTAAGATTACTGGCATCATCAAAGAAACCGCGTAAAAATAAAAATACATCATAGGTATCGGATTCATAAATAAAGTATTTTTTGGCATCATAGTCTGCACGAGACTCACCCGGAGGCAGGATCAGATACAAGCCACCCTTTCCACGGTCAGGGCCCGGCAATCCAATATCACCTTTGTATGGTTGCTTGTTTTGCTTGTTGATGGGGCCAACTAATGCCTTGTGCCACATGTCATTTATCAGGGCCTGCATGCGCTCAGGTGCCTCAATGATCATGGGGCCGTGCTTTTTCATGTTTATCCATCCCAGTCCATAAATGACATCTGAGTTGGGTGTCGTAATAAGGGTATTGGGTTTTAAACGGTCTTCGTAAACCCCTAGTTTGTAATAGCCTTCTCCGCCCATCAAAGCTTCATGACCTTCTTTCATGGCCATCATATTGACGGCAGGCAAAGACCATAAATAGGTTTGAGTGGCACGCTGAAAAGCCAGTTCATTTTGAAGGATGCTGGCCGTTTCTTTTGTTGGATAATCATTTTTGAACGGCACTGCTGCCAGGGAAGCATGGTAGCGATTTGTCTTTTTAGCAGTCAGTGCTTCTGAAGCCGTCGCGACCGTCGTTCCAGATAATAAGATGCATGCAACCAGCATAGCCGTTTTTTTCATTGTGATCTCTCCTTCGTTGTTTCAGATTTATTCATATTGTTGCAGTTGCGGCTATTAACCCGTCGGATATAACCGGCCGCTTGTCAAGCCTCAGCACCTTCAGTCGAAGACTCCCGGATCGGTAATACGAGCATCAATATCACCATAGATCTGGACTTAACTCTGGAAAATCTGAGTGGTATGTGAAAAGAAAACGGGCGTCCTGGTAACTGGACGCCCGCTATTTCTACAAATTAACACTTACAGGAACTGTGGAACCTAATTGTTACTTGCCCCTTCAGTAAGCGTTTTCATCACGTCGTCCAGATTAAACTTGGCTGGCTTCTGGCGTGGTGGAAACTTCTTGAAGGTTGTCAGGAATTTGCCGACGTATTGCTGTGCAGGGGCCAGCAGGAAGATATGCCGGATCCACCAGGTATCGTAGTTGTTGGAATCGGTGTCGGCCCGTTCGAACGGGTCGCTACGCAGATTAAAAATCTTCGGTACCCGGAGTGATACGAAGGGTTCGGACCAAACGCGAAAGGTGCGTGCGCGTTGCTCCTGAAATACGAGCTTCCACTGATTATAGCGCAGACCCACCAGTGCGCCGTCATCGCTGAAATAGAAAAAATCCTTGCGCGGGCTCTTTTTATCCTTTTCGGTTAGCGACGATAACATGTTGTAACCATCCAGATACACCTTGTATTGCTTGTTGCCGGCCTTATAACCTTTCTTAAGTTTTTTGGTGATGTCAGTTACGCCAGCGGCGGCCATCAGTGTTGGTACCCAGTCCAGATGAGACACTATTCCATTGGAGACTGAACCTGAATGGATTTTAGCAGGCCAGCGCACCATGCCGGGGACGCGGTAACCGCCTTCCCAGTTGGTATTTTTCTCGCCACGGAACGGGGAGATGCCACCATCGGGCCACTCATTATAATGCGGGCCATTATCAGAGGTGTAAACGACAATCGTGTTGTCGGTGATCTTGAGCTCATCCAGCAAGTCAAGCAATTGGCCGACCTGGCCATCGTGTTCCACCATGCCATCGGCATAAATTCCAAGCCCGGTTTTACCCTTGCTCTCAGGCTTGAGGTGGGTATAAAAATGCATGCGGGAGGTATTGAGCCATGCTAAAAAGGGCTTGCCTGCTTTATTAGCGCGCTTGATGAAATCGATAGTTCTTTTCAGGAACTCTTCGTCCGCGGTCTCCATGCGCTTCTTGGTGAGTGGGCCAGTGTCGGTGCATTTCTGCTTGCCCATCGGACCAAAGCGCGGGACATCGGCCTTGTCATCCTTTGTTGTGGCAACACAGTCCAGCACACCACGCGGGCCAAATTTTGCAAAGAATTCGGGGTTCCTGGGATAGTCTTCATTCTCTGGCTCTTCCTCACCGTTGAGGTGGTAGAGGTTGCCATAGAACTCATCAAAACCGTGTACGGTGGGCAAAAACTTATTACGGTCACCTAGATGATTTTTACCAAACTGGCCGGTCATGTAACCCAGCGGTTTGAGTAACTCGGCAAGAGTGGGATCCTCCGGCTGGATGCCCAGAGGTGAGCCGGGTAAACCTACCTTGGTGAGACCGGTACGCAATGGACTCTGGCCGGTGATAAACGCGGATCGGCCGGCGGTACAGCTCTGTTCGCCGTAGTAGTCGGTGAATAATACGCCCTCATTGGCAATTCGGTCGATGTTGGGTGTTTTGTATCCCACCAGCCCTTTGCTGTAGGCACTGATGTTGGTGATGCCGACATCATCGCTCATGATGATCAGGATGTTGGGTTTTTTTGATTTGCTTGCAGCCTGTACGGTAATGGAAAAGATTCCAAGGAGAAATGCCGCGAAAACCTTTAGTGCTGTTTTATTTATTGCCATTATGAATGATTCCTTTTGCTAACGACATTTATCAGGATCTATATTTTTAATTAGTGCAGAAACCGTACCTTAATATAGATATACAATTTATTCAGCAACATTATAAATAAGGAATTTAGCTGTCTGGATTATTACCATTGTCGCATCGTGCCATATGCAGCTAATGGACTGTTTGTATAGTGGGGGGAAGAAGATTCATGCGTTTAATAAAATGGCGTCCCCGACAGGAGTCGAACCTGTAACCTACGCCTTAGGAGGGCATTGCGCTATCCAGTTGTGCCACGGGGACATGGGTGGGCAGTATACCAAAAATACTCGACCTTATTGAACAGGTAAAAAATATAGCCAATATGTCAGGTGAATGTCGATGTATTAGCCATCGTCACTGGCTGTTCGCTATTATACAATGCAGCCATGCCGGTTTCACTGTCCATTATTATTCCCTGTCTGAATGAAGCAACACACATAAGTGCGACATTGGCTGTGTTGCAGGCGTTACGCGGTAAGGGAGCAGAGGTTATTCTGGTTGACGGGGGTAGCGCAGACCATACCCTGCAACTGGCCGAGGGTTATGTGGATACTGTGAACCAGTCGCCGCCGGGGCGAGCCGTGCAGATGAATGCCGGAGCGGAGCTTGCCAGAGGCCACTTATACTGGTTTTTGCATGCGGATACGGTTCCTGATGCGGATGCTTTGGTACGAATACAGGACCTGGCCAGCAACAGCGTGTCATTATGGGGCCGGTTTCGGGTGCGTTTTGACCATCCATCGCTGATCTTCAAATGCATTGCCTGGATGATGAATACACGTTCCTGCCTGACCGCGATGGCAACCGGTGATCAGGGAATTTTTGTGTCCCGTGATCTGTTTACTCAGGTAGACGGATATGAAGATATTCCGTTGATGGAAGACATAGCCATTAGCAAGGCGCTGCGAAAACGGCAGCGACCGCTCTGTTGCAGGCAAACATTATCCACTTCAAGCCGACGCTGGCAACAGGCCGGTATTCTGCGTACGATTGTGTTGATGTGGCGTCTGCGTGCCGCCTATGCATTGGGTGCTGATCCGGCACAGCTGGCGCAGCGGTATCGCTCCTGATGTACAAATACCCACATATCCACCTGATTATGATGGCCAGGGCACCGGTTGCCGGACAGGTGAAAACGCGTCTGGCAAAGACCATTGGCAATCGTCGTGCCGCCAGTATTCACCGCAACATGGTTCGAACACAAATAAGACAGTTATTAGCAGCAAGAATTTGCCCGATAGAATTACATGTTTGCCCACAGGTTCGGCACCCGTTTTTTATCGCGATGCGTCGTGGTGGGGTCGTGCGGGTTGAGCAGCAATTTGGCAACAATCTGGGTAGCCGCATGCTTCATGCTATTCGATCAGGGCTGCAGCGTGCCGAAGCGGTTATCCTGATCGGGGCTGATGTGCCGGGTATTAGTGTTGAGCAGATCAGGCAGGTTTGCGAGCAGTTAAGTAGTCGAGATGAGCTGATCATTATGCCAGCCAATGATGGGGGTTATGGTCTGTTGGCTATGTGCAGGACAGATGCGGGTCTGTTTCGGGGAGTACACTGGGGATCGCGGCGGGTGTGTAAACAAACAGTAAGGCGTGCGAGACAACTGGGGATCAGTTATCGGCTATCTGGTGTCTGTTACGATATCGATTATCAGCGTGACCTGGACCGGTTACCGGAACTGGGCATCCGCTTGTGGTAGTTATTCAGGCCTTGGCGAGGGGGCGGCCGCTTGCTTCGGAGACGGTGGTACCGGATGCGTCGTAGGAAACATCGGTCAAGGTTTGACCACACAGGATCGCCAGTGCCTGGCGTAAACTTTGTGTGCTTTTTTCAACAATCATGCCATTGACCTGGCTCAGACGTCGGCAATTTTTTACGTTGTCCAGCAGTTCACCCCAGCGTTTGTGCAGATGACCATCATTGCCGCCACACCAGGCAAGAAAGGCTTGCATGCCATCACGATCACCCGCGTAGCCGGTTTGCTGCAATAAGGAGTTTGATTCGTTGTGCAGGTCTTCAAGACGGCTGATGACCAGCTGCTTCTCTGCTGCCAGGCGTTCAACGGCTTCAGGGTCGCGAGTGAGTATGTCTTTTTCCTGTTCTAGCAGGTTGATCAATGATTTTGTGTCGGTGAGTTGCTTGTCTAGCAATTCATCGAGCGTATAGCTGGCCAGTTCTTTATCCATTTCGTCGTCCGATTATCATTATGATGTCAGATTAATAGATCAGGCCGGTAGATAGGACTCAAATTGCAGTAATTTCTGCGTGATCCTGTCCGGGTTAGCGGCCTGAGTGCCGTTATCCAGTGCCAGTCGTACCTGATCAACTCGCGTAGTGTCGACTACCGGCAGTTCGCGTGCACGGGTTTCCAGATCCTGCAGTAACCGCGCAGAGCTGGTGATATTCAGCGTGTCCGAACTTTGTGTCGGTACCGCAGTTGATAGCTTTTCACCAGGCTGACTGGCAACCGGGCTTGTAGTTTGGGTATTTGGAGTGATCAGCGTACTGACTGAACCCAAATTATTAATATCACTAGACATTGTTGTCTACTCCTGTCAAGAATCTCTTTTCACCATACTTTTTATCGGCATACTTGAAGATTACTTGAGCTTTGATGAGGAATATTATTCCTGTCAGCAGACAGTTCAATTCAGTGAAATAGTAACGATACCTGGAGCGGTAGCTACACCCTCAACGATGCGTTTCGAGCTCAGATTCTTGACCCGAACGGTACTCCCTCTGGTCGCGTTTCCCAGAGCCTTGCCCTTCATCTGGACCCGTAGAGCAGATGTTTTGACAACCAGAAATACGGAATCACCTCGTTTAACCATGTAGGCCCGCTTAAGCAGATGACTGTTGATTAAATCACCGGGCTTTATTGTGCGCCTGGCAATCATGCCCGCAATCTTGCCTGCATTGTCAAAATAACCCTGTGGCAGATTGCCAATATCACGTGGTTCCAGTGACAGATCGCTTTCAGAAATGACCTGACCACGTTCCAGCATCGCATCAGCTACGACCACGTCAAGCATGATAGACACCTCGGCCTGAACATAGATTTTCCAGCTGTTCTGCCCTGTACAACTGACGGCAACAGAGGTTATTCCTGCCAGTTTGCTACCGCGCCGTATACTCGCTGTTAGTGGTGTATCACAGGGTTTTAATTGTAGCCGTGGGTCGAGACGGCGAATGGTGATTTCCGGTTGTGTCTTATAACGAGCGGTGACTTTCTGGGTTAAAAAATCTTTAACGGTATTCGTTATGGCTATTTGGGTATCACTGTCCAGAGCCAGTGCAGGGCCTGATATCATAGCTAAAATGACACATCCGAGTGCCCGGTAAAGTCCTGGTTCTGTTTTGAAACAGCCTGATAGCTTACTCAGTGTCATCGCAATAGCCGCCTGTTGTTGTCAATATTTCGTCGTCTAGGTAACTCTGGGAAGTGAGCTGCAATAAGCATGCCTGATTCGTCAAAACGGGTTAATCAGAGGCCCTCAAGCAAAACAGTCGCTGGCCGATAAGCTTTTCATACTTAATATAGGTGGCAGACCGGAGGCAGGTAGAAATGGCAGGTTTAATGGAAGCAATAGACTCTCGTACCCAGCTGGCCGGGCATAACCGACTGGAGCTGCTTTTATTCAATCTGGGGCGGCGGCACATATTTGCACTCAATGTGTTCAAGATCAAGGAGGTTGTGCACTGCCCGTCATTAAACAGCATACCCGCAAGCCATCCGGCCATTTGTGGCGTAACCAATATGCGCGGCATGACCATACCGGTGCTGGATATGGCATTGGCAATTGGCAGTCGTCCCCAGGAGCTTACCAAAGAATCTGTGGTAATCGTGACCGAATACAACCGCAAAACAAATGGTTTTCTTGTAAGTGGTGTTGATCGTATAGTTAACAAGAACTGGGAAGACATCCTCGCGCCTCCGGCCGGTACGGCAGGCAGCTATGTAACGGCTGTAACACGTATTGATGACCAGATAGTCGAGATTATCGATGTCGAAAAGATTATGTATGAGGTAATGGGGCAGGCCGCTGATGTGTCAGATGAGGTGTTGGGTAACATCGTTCATGGTGATGATTTACCAAACCGGATAATGGTGGTGGATGATTCATCAGTGGCGCGGAACCAGATTGTTCGAACGCTGAAGGCACTGGAATTTGAATGCGTGGTGGCCAAGAACGGACGAGAAGCGCTAACCCTGTTACAGGATATGTCGAATGATGGCCCACTGGACCAGCAATTGGCTCTGGTTATATCAGACGTAGAAATGCCCGATATGGATGGTTATACGCTGACCACAGAGATTCGCAAGGATCCCGCGTTGAATAGCCTTTACGTCATTTTGCATACATCGCTTAGCGGTGTTTTCAATAATGCTATAGTGGAATCCGTTGGTGCTAACAAGTTTATCAGTAAATTTAATGCAGATGAGCTGGCGACGGGTATTATGTCGGCTATTGATGAACTGAAGAGTCAGGCAGCCTGATAGTTGGCAAATATACTGTCAGACAGCGCTCTGGCAGAGAAAAAGATGTTTGCAGTCAGTACAAAGAATAACTTACGATAGACTTTTAGAGAGACTTCATGGAAACTGCGGACAGATCCAGATCATGCCCAATTCGATAAATCCTGTTGATTATTCGGCTTTTCAGCGCTACCTTGAACAGGCTTCGGGTATTGTACTGGGTGATAACAAGCATTACCTGGTTAATAGTCGCCTGAACCGGATATTAAAGGAAAAGAAGTTTAAGGAACTTGGCGAGCTGGTTAAGATTCTTGAGACAGGACGTGACCGCGGCTTACAGACAGAAGTGGTCGATGCGATGACTACCAACGAAACCTCCTGGTTTCGTGATACACACCCATACCGTATTTTGCAGGAAGTATTGTTGCCTGAAATCAGTAAAAACAGGGGGGCACCTGTACGAATCTGGTCTGCCGCCTGTTCATCTGGCCAGGAGCCCTATTCCATCAGTATGGTTATCCAGGATTATCAGCGTACGCACCCCGGTTCTTTGGGCTCGAATATCCAGATTATTGCTACCGATATCTCATCCAGCATTCTGGCGCATGCCAAGGAAGCGCGTTACGACAAAATAGCGATAGGCAGAGGTCTGGCGGAAGATTTCAAGACCCGCTATTTTCAGAAAGCAGGAGAGCAGTGGGAAGTTATTGAACCCATTCGAAAAAGAATTCAGTTTCGCCAGATTAACCTGATGCAAAGTTATGCTTTAATGGGACGTTTCGATATCATATTTTGCCGAAATGTACTGATCTATTTTTCTGGTGAGGCCAAGCAAGACATACTCGAGCGCATGACAGGTAGCCTGAATCAAAACGGGCATCTGGTTCTGGGGGGCTCTGAATCTCCTGGTAATGCAGGCCGGCACTATTCAATGGAGCGTCATGGTGGTGGTATGGTCTATAAGCTGAAATCCTGAGCGATTTATAACACCCTCACCTTCCAGATAAAAAATAGCCCGTCTGTCTATGGATATGCCCGTATCGAGCAATATCCTGTTTCTGTTCATCTCATCTATTTGTTTTTTGCCGCCCTGCGGGTATCGGCAATCCTTGCCGTTGTGCTCGTCTTTTGCGGAAATTGTTTGCCACTTCGATATGCCATCTCAGGAAAATACATGGTAACTATTTGTATTTACTAAATATTATAAATCTGGCACGGCATTTGCTCTAAACCAGTCATTAGTAACGATCTGGAGCAGAAAATGCCAATCAGTTTTAACGCAGCACTCGGTAGTCATGAGCAGGCATTGCAGTTGCGTGCCGAGCGCATGCAAGTGCTGGCATCGAATATTGCAAATGCTGAAACACCCGGTTATAAGGCAAAAGACTTCAACTTTGCAGAGGCATTAAAACAGGCAACAGGCAAACAGACCACAGGCAACGGCGTGCGTATGCAAACAACCCAGGCAGGGCATATGTCGGCACAGGGTACCACGAGCATGGGCGCAGAAATGCAATACCGGGTGCCGATGCAGCCGACGATAGACGGCAACAGTGTGGATATACAGCAAGAACGTGCGAAGTTTTCAGAAAACGCAGTGGCGTACCAAACCACGCTAAAAATTCTGAACGGTAAATTCAAAGGCATGATGGGTGCCTTGAAAGGAGAATAGAGATGGGACTGGGAAAGGTTTTTGATATTGCGGGTACAGCCTTAAGTGCTCAGAGTATTCGTTTGAACACCGTGGCCAGTAATATGGCCAATGCAAACAGTATCAGTTCTACACCTAATGGCGTTTACAGATCCAGACAGCCGGTGTTTTCTGCAATCATGGATAACAGTCTCAGTGGAGACAACACATCGGTTGGTGTTCGGGTAGTAGATATCGTAGAGAAACAGGGCGATGTCAATAAGGTGTTTGACCCAGGTAATCCACGCGCCGATGCATCTGGTTTCGTTTATCAATCCAATGTAAACATTATTGAAGAAATGACGAATATGATATCGGCATCGCGTTCGTATCAAAATAATATTGAAGTAATGAATACAGCAAAACAGTTAATGCTAGCCACCCTGCGTTTGGGTGAGTAGTCAATAAAGTCGTGGAGTAAAGGTAATGCAAAACACAATCGATACAAGTATTTCAAGTCAGCTCGGATTGTCGGCACCAGCAGCTAACAAAGAAAATGATAAGGTGTTGCAACAGGATTTCCTGAAGTTAATGGTTACACAGTTGCAAAATCAGGATCCTTTCAAGCCAATGGAAAGCGGTGATTTCCTGGGTCAAATAGCACAGTTCGGTACTTCATCCGGCATTAGCGAATTGAATCAGTCATTCAAGTCACTGGCAGGTTCATTATCATCCAATCAGAACATGCAAATGGTTTCACTGGTAGGTCGTAGTGTACAAATTCCTTCTGACACGACATATTTCGATGGTCAGTCTTCAGCTAAGGGAGGCTTTTCACTACCTGTTACTGCAAGTGATGTAACAGTAAGCATTTATGACGGCAGTGGCGAATTAATGAGAAGCATCAGCATGGGTACATTGCAGCCAGGCGCGCAATCGTATAGCTGGGGAGGAATCAAAAATGATGGAACAGCCGTAGCGCCGGGAAATTATTCTGTAACCGTTGATGCCATGATAGATGGAGAATCAGTGGCATTGGAACATCTGGCAACAGCGCAGGTTAACAGCGTAACGCTGAATGCCGTCGGCAGTTCACAACTGGAACTGCAGGGATTGGGTAGCCGTAGTTTTGCGGACGTAAGACAAGTATTCTGAATTCACAGTAGCAGGAGAGTAAGACTATGCCATTTACTATAGCATTAAGCGGGTTAAACGCAGCATCATCAGACCTTCGTGTCATCGGGAATAATGTTGCCAATTCCAGTACCACGGGTTACAAATCATCTCGTGCTGAATTTGCAGATATATTCGCGTCATCAAATCTCGGTGTCACAGCCAATGCGATTGGTAACGGGGTACGTGTATCATCGGTTACACAGCAGTTTTCCCAGGGTAACATCAGTTTTACGGATAACAATCTTGATCTGGCAATTAGTGGTCAGGGCTTCTTTCGTCTAAATGACAACGGCACAACAGCATACACTCGTGCCGGTGCATTCGGTGTTGATCGTGATGGCTTTGTCGTTAACAGTCAAAATCAGAAATTAACAGCCTTTCAGGCTGACAGTAATGGGAATATTACAGGCGGTCTGGGTGATTTACAGCTCAGCACGGGTGACCTGCCACCACAGGCCTCATCTTCAGTATCGATGTCAGCCAATCTTGATTCAACCCAGTCAGCAGTTACGGCTCCGTTTAATCGCACCGATCCGACGACTTATAACAACTCTACATCTGTCACTGTCTATGACAGCCTGGGCAATCCATTGTTGATGACAACGTATTATCAGAAGCAGGCAACTCCTGGTAACACATGGAATCAGTATGCCTATCTAACAGAACCAGACGGAACAGTGGATGAAATGATCCCTGCGGGTGGCGCTTCAGGCGACCCGGTGGTAATGACATTTAATAATGCGGGCGCACTGTCTGGTGTAGTGCCCAACACGGGTTCATCGACTGTTGCTGACTATTCCGCAGTTACACTGGGAACCGGTGCTGCCAATTTGCAAGTTACGAATACATTGACAAATGTTACGCAGTTCGGTAGTGCATTTGCTGTCACAGCGCTAAGCCAAGATGGTTTTTCAACCGGCCGATTGAGCGGAGTTGATATCGGTGAAACAGGTATTGTCACAGCGCGTTACACCAATGGTCAGTCACGCACATTAGCTCAGGTCGCGATGGCAAATTTCACTAACCCTACTGGATTAAGACAGTTAGGTGATACCACCTGGGTAGAAGCATTTGATTCAGGTGCACCACTTGTCAGCGCACCCGGTAGTGGTAGTCAGGGCTTGTTGCAGTCAGGTGCACTGGAATCATCAAATGTGCAAATCACTGAACAATTGGTAAACATGATTACAGCACAGCGTAATTTCCAGGCAAATGCCCAGGTTATCTCAACTGCTGACACGATCACGCAAACGATTATCAATATCCGTTAAACAAGACCGGTACGGCTAACAAGAGGGATTTATAATGGATCGTGGTTTATTTATCGCCATGTCAGGCGCCAAGCAGGCATTAAGCGCACAAGCGCTAAATGCCAACAACCTGGCCAATATGAACACAACAGGTTTTCGAGCAGATCTGGCAAGAGTCCGTGAGTTGCAAATACAGGGAACAGGGCTGCCAACACGAGTCTATGGTGTGATTGAAAATAACGGTGTATCAACCACACCTGGCGATATTAAACATACTGGTAATGACCTGGATGTTGCCATTCAGGGAAAAGGGTTCCTGGTTATCATGGGGCCGGATGGTCAGGAAGTACTGAGCAGAGCAGGGAGTTTACAGGTTGATTCAGCCGGACAACTCCTGACCGCATCAGGCAGACAAGTGGTGGGTAACGGTGGCCCGATTACCTTGCCGCCTTTTGAAAAAGTCGAGATCGCGAACGATGGAACAATATCGATTTTGGGCCAGGGGCAGGATCCCTCAACACTTGCGGCAGTAGATCGCCTCAAGCTTGTTAACCCTCCGGTGGCTAGTCTGTCAAAGAATGCGTATGGACTGTTAACGGCAGGGACCGGAGCCGAGCTTGTAGAAGATGAAGAAGTAAAAGTAGTTTCTGGATCCATCGAGGGCAGTAATGTCATTGCAATTAATGCAATGACCACCATGATTGATCTTGCCAGAAAATATGAATCGTATGTCAAGTTAATGAAAACGATGGAAGAAATAGACACTAATTCGACCAAGATATTGTCACTTTCGTAGGCACAGAATAACACACCAGACTGAACGTGAATAAAGACAGACAAGCTTAAAGAGGTAATTGATATGGATCCAGCACTTTGGATAGCAAAAACGGGCGTAGATGCACAGCAAACTCGAATGGCCGTCATCTCGAATAACCTGGCAAACGTAAACACAACAGGCTTCAAGCGTGACCGTGCTGTATTTGAAGACCTGCTTTATCGTAATGTACGGCAGGTAGGGGCGCAATCTTCCCAGAATACGCAAGTGCCTACCGGACTCGCTATTGGCTCAGGTGTTCGTTCAGTTGCAACTGCCAAGGTGTTTTCCCAGGGCAATCTGGTGAAGACTGATAATGACCTTGACATGGCCATACAAGGTCGTGGTTTTTATCAGGTATTAATGCCGAGCGGATCAACCGGGTACACCCGCGCTGGGAACTTTCAGCTTGATGCAACAGGGCAGGTGGTGACGCCGAGTGGGTACCCGGTTCAGCCTTCTATTACGATACCGAACGGCGCCTTAAGTGTGACAATTTCGTCAGACGGAATCGTTAGCGTGCTATCGGCAGGTAATACCGCTCCCACACAGGTAGGCACGATACAAACAGCAGATTTTGTTAATCCGGCTGGACTTCAGGCCAAGGGCGAGAATATATTTCTGGAATCTGTATCCAGTGGTAGCCCACAGACGGGTAATCCGGGAATCAATGGCCTGGGTACATTGCAGCAGGGCTTCCTGGAGACATCCAATGTCAGCGTAGTAGAAGAGCTGGTAAATATGATCGAGACACAGCGCGCATTTGAGATGAACTCAAAGGCAATTTCGACCATGGATGAAATGCTGAGATTTGTCGGTAACCAGCTTGGTTAATGGGTAATTTATTTGGCATATTTTCAGAATGTGGCATGAAAATCGCAAGATCTGAGTATTAGATATAATTTTGACACCAGGGTAAAGCATATGAAGCATCACCTGTTACTAAAATCCGGACTCCTGGTGAGTAGCCTGTTTCTGACTGCTTGCGGATCGATACAGGAAAAACCAGCGGAGAATTATACAGCAACAAATCCTGTCAGCACTATGACAGCTGTTTCTGCCTCCGGGTCAATCTATAATACACAATCTGCGCTATCACTTTTTGAGGATCATAAAGCAGGGCGTATCGGCGATATCCTGACTATTGTTCTACAGGAAGATACCAAGGCGAAAAAGAATGCCGAGACCAGCCTGAATAAATCGACCAGCATCGATACTGGAATGCCCAAACTGTTCGGACGACCTGCAACGATAAATGGCACGGAAGTGTTGAGCTTTAATGTAGAGAGCGATACAGAATTCGAAGGTAAAGGTGATAGTCAGCAGAGTAATCAGTTATCGGGAACCATTAGTGTAACCGTCTATGGGGTATTTCCAAACGGAAACCTGCAGGTAAGAGGTCAGAAATTTGTAAAGCTCAACCAGGGTGAAGAGTATATCCAGATATCAGGCATTGTCCGGCCATCCGATATCGGTGCAAATAACCAGGTACTTTCTACACAGGTGGCTGATGCACGAATAACATACAGCGGAACGGGTGCTGTGGCAGATAGTAATTCGGCAGGCTGGCTTACACGTTTCTTCGTCAGCGCAATATGGCCATTTTGAGGAACCGGATATGAGTTTGATACGATATTCAAAAGGAGATAACAGGCAGGTCCTGATTACTATCAGTGCAATTATTCTGGTGCTGGTTTCTGGTCTGGTAAATACTGCAAAAGCAGAACGCCTGAAAGACCTGGTGTCAATTAGTGGTATAAGGACGAATCAACTGGTTGGATACGGACTCGTAGTCGGGCTGGATGGTACAGGTGACCAGACCAATCAGACAGTTTTTACGGTACAGAGTCTCAGAAGCATGTTGCGAAGGTACGGCATAACATTGCCAAAAAACGCCAATCCACGCCTTGATAATGTCGCGGCAGTGTCTATACATGCAGTGTTGCCACCATTCGCAAAAATAGGGCAGAATATTGATATAACCGTATCATCTCTGGGTAATGCAGACAGTCTCAGGGGCGGCAGTTTATTGCTGGCACCATTAAAGGGTATAGATGGCCAGACATACGCAATGGCACAGGGGAATCTTGTTGTTGGAGGATTTGGAGCGAAAGGAAATGATGGCTCACGTGTTGTTGTCAATGTACCCAGTGCAGGTCGGATTCCTAACGGTGCCACAGTAGAAAAACTGGTACCGAACACATTTTCTTCTAATGACAAGATCACCCTGAACCTGCATGCAGCAGATTTCACTACTGTTAACAGGATAACCGTTGCTATTAACCGCATGATTGGCCCTGGTACAGCGCATTCTGTTGATGCGGTATCAATTGATGTTAATGCTCCAAAAGACAGCTCTCAAAGAGTGGCGTTTATTTCGTTTCTTGAGGGGATTTCGGTCGATCCGGCAGATCCACCAGCCCGGATTATCGTAAATGCCAGAACAGGAACTATTGTTATTGGGCAGCACGTCAGAGTATTACCGTTTGCTGTAACGCATGGAAGCCTGACCGTTTCAATAACAGAATCGCAGAACGTAAGCCAGCCAGCCGCATTCGCGAGGCGTGGCAGGACAGTGGTTACAGGTGAGTCTGATATCAATATTGATCAGAAAAAATCACATATGTACCTGTTCGAAACCGGTGTTACCTTACGTGAACTGGTGCGTGCAGTTAATGAAGTAGGGGCAGCACCAGGCGATTTAATGGCCATCCTGGAAGCGCTTAAACAGTCTGGTGCACTACGTGCAGAACTGATAGTGATATAGGCTAACACAGTGGATATAGGCTCTACAGCATTATATACAGATTTTTCAGATCTAAATGAGCTGAAATATAATAAATCTATTGATGAAAAAACACGCCTTAAAGCCGTCGCAAAACAATTTGAAGGGATTTTTTTGCAAATGATGCTCAAGTCCATGCGTGATGCGAATATGGGCGATGACCTGTTTGATAATGACCAGTCAAAGATGTATCAGGATCTTTTTGATAAACAGATATCTTTGGAGCTTGCAGGAAAAAATGGTTTTGGCCTGGCAGATATGATGGTTAAACAAATGGACAAAACACAAATCGAATCGGCTAATTCAGATAAAGGGATTACAGATTATCAGCGTAGTCCTGTCACAGTCATAAAAGACGTTGTCGACAATGAGATGGCTAATGTGAATGCGATGCAGGTAAGACGTTCCAGTATCGGGAACAGCAGCGAGTCGTTGACAATAAAAACAACTGAAAATTCGGATGTGGATACAAAGAAAATATCAACCGAAAAAACACAGGCGAATGAATGGGGTACACCGGAAGGGTTTATCAAATCCATGGTTCCCTATGCCCGTTCAATAGCCGGGAAGCTTGGCCTTAATCCAGCATTTATCGTTGCACAGGCAGCGCTTGAAACTGGCTGGGGTGCTCATATTATAAAAACGGCCACAGGTGCTAGTAGCAATAATCTGTTCGGAATAAAGGCAGGTAGTTCATGGCAGGGTAACACCGTTCAATCAAAAACGCTGGAATTCAGTGATGGTATTATGAGACAGGAAAAAGCGACATTTCGATCCTATTCTTCAGTGGATGATGCTTTTCGTGATTATGCCAGGTTCCTGACCGATAACGATCGATACAGCAATGTTGTTAACAGTGGTTATGATGTTGAACAGTTTACCAGTAACTTAAGCAAGGCAGGGTACGCAACCGACCCTGTCTATGCGGATAAGATCAAGATGATAGTACAGAGTGATCGTATGAAATCCCTGATGAAGAGCGCATATTAATGCGTAGTATACATCACATTAAACCCCCTCTCCCACAGGGAGAGGGTTGGGGTGAGGGGAACAATACCTCTTCATCGGGTTTGCTCAGGAGAACATAATGGCAGGACTTATTGATATTGGCGTGTCAGCCTTGCTGGCTAATCAGCGTGCATTGAGTACCACCAGCCAGAACATTGCCAATGCAAATACAGAAGGTTATACGCGCCAGCGTACAGAGCTTTCATCGCGGTCACCACAGTTTGTGGGCGTAGGTTTTCTGGGTAATGGTGTTCAGGTTGCAAATATTGTTCGTATTTATAACCAGTTTCAGACAGATCAAATCAGAAGTTCAACAACTGCCTTTAACCAGCAGGATACAGTATTTCGTTTCGCCAGCCAGGTTGACAACATACTGGCCGATCAAACATCCGGGTTACAACCGGTTTTGAACGGTTTGTTCAGCGGGTTACAGGATTTATCGAACAACCCGGCATCATTAGCTAACCGCGATGTATTTTTAAGTGATGCAAATGACTTTACCAGCCGACTGCAGATGCTGAATAACCGCTTAAATGGTATCAGTGGCTCTGTAAGCACTGAAATATCGAGCTCTATCGATGAGATCAATTCATTGACCCAGGGCATTGCCGGTCTTAACCAGAACATTGTTGCAGTGTCCGGAAGTGGGGGTCAACCTAATGACTTGCTTGACCAGCGTGACCAGCTGGTAACACAACTATCCGGTCTGGTGTCGGTCAATACTGTTACGCAGACAGATGGCTCATTAAGTGTTTATATTGGCAATGGCCTGGCCATTGTTTCCGGTGTGAACTCTCAGTCACTATCCACCATTCAGGATGACTACAATTCGACAAGACTTAATGTGGCATTCACATATGGTGGCAATACTGTGGATATCAGCAACCAGTTAACAGGTGGCAAGCTGGGCGGCCTGATGCAATTCCGGTCTCAGGTGCTGGATGACGGGCTTAACCAACTGGGAAGAGTCGCCGTAGGATTAACATCGATGCTCAACAATCAAAGTCAGCTGGGCATAGATTTGAACGGCAATATGGGAGGCCTGTTATTTACTGACCTGACCAGCACTCAATCTGTAGGAAGTACTAATAACTCAGGCGCAACAGATGTAGTCTATAACGCTACCGTTTCTGATGCAGGAATTTTACGGGCCAGTGATTATGAGCTGAGCTTTGATGGTACAAACTATAGCCTAACGAGACTTTCAGATTCAACACCGGTCGGTAGCGCCGCTTCTATAGCAGCCTTGTCTGCTATCGTTACACCAACAGAGGGCTTTAATATCAGTCTGACGAGTGGTGCCACGGTCAATGCTGGCGATCGTTTTCTGATTTCACCTACACGTAATGCCGCTGGTCTGGCAGACGTGGCGATTACAGATTCTCGTGATATTGCAGCCGCAGCACCCATACTGGCACAGGTAAGCAACCTGGGTGCAAACAGCACCGCTTCGATAGCACCGGGTGCGGTGTCAAGCGGGCCACCCGTAGACCCAAATCTGACCCAAACAGTAACAATTACCTTCACTGGCCCAGGTACCTTTGATGTTGCCGGCACCGGTACCGGTAACCCAACAGGTGTCTCCTATACTTCTGGTAGTGATATCACATATAACGGCTGGACCACACAAATCAATGGTGTGCCGCAGGTGGGTGATACATTCACTATTCAGCTTAATAGTAATTCGGCGGGTGATAACAGGAACAGTTTATTAATGGGTGCCACTCAGAATCTGAACGTAATCGAGAATAATACCCTGACCATACAGGAAGCATTTGGCAGGTTGGTATCCAGCACGGGAGCACAAACACGGAGTGCAGAGTTTGGTGCCGATGCACAGAGCGTATTGCTTGGTCAGGCGATAAATGAACGGCAATCCACATCAGGAGTAAACCTTGATGAAGAGGCGGCGAATATACTGCGTTTTCAGCAGGCGTATCAGGCCTCAGCCCAGATTATCAGTATTTCGAATTCACTATTCGATTCAATACTCAACGCTTTACGGTGAGGTTGGTCATATGAGAGTCTCAAGTTTTATGATGTCACAGGCATCAATAGATAATATACTCAAGCAACAAAGCGATTTACTACGCGCCCAGTCACAATTATCATCGGGTAAGAAGATATTATCACCTTCAGATGATCCGGTAGCCACACGAAAAATACTTGATCTGAATGACGTTATTTCAACCTTTGAGCAATTTCAGCGTAATTCAGATACAGCAGGTTTTAGCCTGTCACTGGAAGAAAGTGTACTCACCAGTGCAACAGATTTATTGCAAAGGGCCAGAGAGCTGGCTGTACAAGGCCTGAATGACCCGACAGGTGGTATTGGACGCGATAAAATAGCAAGTGAGATCAGACAGATACAAGACCAGCTGTTATCGCTTGCCAATACGCAGGATTCAGATGGTCAGTACATATTTGGTGGTTTTAACAGTACCAATATCCCGTTCAGTGGCGATGGTGCAGGAAACTTTACCTTCGCAGGAGATCAGGGACAAAAGCTGTTGCAGGTAAGTTCTACACGGCAGATCGCAGCAGGTGATTCCGGATACGGCATATTTATGAGATTACCCGGTACGACTGCCAATGCATTTGATACCTTGTATGATTTAGCCACTAGTCTGGATGCCAATGCACCAACACAGGCCTCACTAAATGATATCGACGCCATTATGCAGAATATCCAGACCACGCGTGCCAGTGTGGGTGCCAGACAGAATGCTGTAGACAACCAGAAAACGGTAAATGGTGATGTGATCTTTTCAAGCAAGGAAATTCTGTCAAGCACACAAGATATAGATATTTCAGAGGCAGTAATCGAATTGAACAAACGCTTGACGGGTTTACAGGCTGCACAGCAGACGTATACCAAAATTCAGGGATTGTCGTTATTTAACTTTCTTTGACAGGAGTTTAATGGTAATAATGTTGTTAGTATTTTTCTTGCGAAGTAAGGGAATATTATATGCATGACAGGCTCAAGGTCACAACTGTAGTTGGCACTCGCCCGGAGCTGATACGATTGTCGAGAATTATTGCCCGTCTTGACACTTGTACCAATCATACACTGATACACACCGGTCAGAACTACGACTATGAATTAAACCAGGTATTTTTTGATGAACTTGAAATTCGAAAACCAGACTATTATCTCGATGCAGACAAGGAGCCGGTAGAAAAAACCATCGCAGATATATTACAAAAAATAGCGGTTGTGTTTGCGGAAATTGAGCCAGATGCGGTGCTTATTCTTGGCGATACAAATAGCAGTTTATCAGCAATTATCGCAAAAAAAATGAAAATACCCATCTTTCATATGGAAGCCGGAAACCGTTGTTTTGATCAACGTGTACCCGAGGAAACGAACAGAAGAATCGTTGATGCCATTAGTGATATTAACCTCCCGTACAGTGACATCGCCAGAGAATATCTACTACGAGAAGGTTTTCCACCAGACAGAATTATTAAAACCGGCAGTCCAATGCGCGAGGTTATTGAATATTATAGCAGTGGCATAGAAAAATCAGACATACATCAACGTCTTAACCTTGAAAAAGGATGCTATTTTGTAGTCAGTAGTCATCGAGAAGAAAATGTTGATAATACCGAGAATATCAAAAAACTGGTTGGCATATTAAACACATTGGCAGAAAAATATAATCAGCCGATAATTTTTTCTACACACCCGCGTACCCGTAATCGACTCGAGAATCTTGATATAACACTGGATAATCGAGTAAAAATGCTAAAACCTATGGGTTTCTTTGACTATATTAAACTGCAGAAACATGCGCATGCCGTACTGTCAGATAGCGGGACAATAACTGAGGAAGCTTCCATAATCGGATTTAGTGCACTAAACCTGCGTGAAGCACATGAAAGACCAGAAGGAATGGAAGAAGCGGTTGTAATGATGACCGGGTATAATATTGATCGTGTGTTACAGGGAATTTACGTTATTGATGACAGCAGTACCTCCTATACGCCTGAACCCGTAAAGGACTACCAGGTTGCCAATGTATCAGAAAAAATATTGCGGATTATCCTGAGTTATACTGATTATGTGAACCGCGTGGTGTGGTCCAAGCCTATATAAATATTGATGTATCTTGCGTAACAGACATTAATAAAACCAGTAAAATTATTTTTTCCAAACCGAAATTTATTTAATTATTATTTTCGATAGTACTGGTAAAGGTGTCGGGTTGATCGCAATTAAAAATCTCATTCGCCCAAAGCATCACAATTATATCCTCATTACCCGTATTTGTTATATCATGGCTCCAGCCAGGAATTGTCTCCACAATTTCAAGCTTCACACAACTGGTATGAAGCTCATAAAACTCACCGGTATCTATATGGCTAAACCTAAAGCAGGCCATACCTTTAATGACAAGAAATTTTTCTGTTTTAGAATGATGGTAATGACCACCACGAGTAATGCCCGGATGTGCCGTAAAAAATGAAATTTGGCCAGAATCATGGGTTTTCAGTATTTCTGCAAACATACCGCGAGAATCTCTGTATTCAGGGATTTTATAAGAAAACATCTTAGGGCGTAAGTAACTTAGATAAGTAGAATGAAGTGCGCGAGTCAAACCATTACCCACTGCTTCTGTAATCAGAGAATTTCGACTGTTTCTGAATGCGTATAACTGATCAGCTAGATTCCCGATTGTTATCATATATTCTGGCTCAACGGTGTAAAAGTGGGTTTCATTATTCTTAACCTGGCCATCCATCAAAGCAATAAAATGACTTATCACATCATCGATATAAACAAGTCTAATTTGCGCACTTTTTTCGTCAATTGTAATTGGTAGGTCTTTTGTTATATTATTACAAAAAGTTGCAACAACTGAATTGTAATTTGGACGAGCCCATTTCCCGAATACATTAGGCAGGCGAAACAAATACACTTCTGATCCATGTATAGCTGTTAAATTTAATAAAGTTTCCTCAGCAGCTCGTTTACTAATCCCATAAGGATTATCCAAACCAGCATGGCTGGATGATATGTATATAATTGGTATTTTATTGCCCGAAGACACAACTGCATCGCAGAGTGCGGATGTCAAGTCTGCATTGCCTGTCTGGAAATCGTCTGTATTATCTGGTCGGTTAATTCCGGCCAAATGAAAGACAAAGTCAGCTTCTGAAACCAATTGTACTAAAGAAGAAATAGAGTCATCATGTGTGAAATGTAATAAATCCACATCATTTCGCTCACCCAGATGCACAACAAGGTTTCTGCCTATAAAGCCTTTTGAGCCTGTAACCAGTACTTTCAATTTCATTCCTCAGGACCTGCCGTATTGAAGACAATTTCACGCATATGCACTCAATAAGTTATTGACCACATAAATAAATGATTGTTTCAGATACATAATCAATCTGTTCATCGGTTAAATTATGCCCACTGGGAAGATTTATTGAATTTTCTCCTATTCGATATGCCACAGGGTTATCTGAAATCCTGGAAAACATTGGCAATGAGCTCATCGGGCTGAATACAGGGCGGGTATCAACCAGTCGTTCTTTTAATTTCCCCATGATTTCTGTTCGCCTGCTAGTGCTATTACCCAATAGCTCTAAAGAGGTCATCCAGTGGATACTTTTGCAGCCTGGTAATTCTTCCGATACACGGACAGATGGGCAATCTTTCAGATTATCGCGGTATCGGGAATTTATGCCCCGTTTTCGATTGACCAGCTCGTTCGCCCTTTCCAGTTGTGCAAGCCCCAACGCTGCCTGAATATTCGACATTTTGTACTTGTAACCTATGGATACAGCACTAAGAGGGCTATCTGGATCTCGCCCGTGGTCACTGAGTGATTGCGCCTTGTTGAAAATATCAGTATCGTTACTTACCAGCATACCGCCTTCTCCGGTCACCAGAATTTTTGCGCCTTGAAAGCTAAATCCTGAAACATGTCCAAAACTACCGGTACGTTTACCTGCGATTTCAGCCCCAATAGAGGGCGCTGCATCCTCTATCACATATAAATTATATTTTTTTGCTAATTTCATTATGTCTGGCATGTTTGCAGGATGGCCATATAAGTGGACAGGCATAATTGCCTTTGTGCGGTTCGTTATCATACTTTCGGCTGCCTTGACATCAATGCACCATGAGCCTTCTTCAATATCGCAAAATACCGGCTTTGCTCCTGTATAAACTACAGAAGATGCAGATGCTACCCATGAAATCTCAGGAACTATTACTTCATCTCCATTCCCGATACCACAGGCCATTAAACCCAGGTGAAGTGCGCCTGTGCAACTGGATGTTGTCATTGAATGTTTTACACCAATGAATTCTGAAAAGCTCGTCTCGAACCTGACTATATATTCATTCCATTTTTCATTCCAGCCATGCGTTACAGCATCCGTAACATAATCAATTTCTTTTGATGTAATACTTGGTCCCGCTGTGAGAATCAGTTTATTAATGGCCATCATAAACCCTCAATTACATAATTTAAAGTGGCGATAATACAGAGACCGGATCATGCGAATATTTTCAGTATGGATTCAACAATATCTGAACCGGATATTGACAGTTTGTTGCGTAAAAAACCCTGCGATCCTACTGTTTCGACATAATGATCATTGATGCCCATGTGAAGTGAATGTTCCGGATAAACTGATAAGTCAGAACAACTTTCATTTACCGCGCTTTTTAAACCGCCAATAAGAGTATGTTCTTCTACAGTCATAATCCCGCGAGTGTCCTGACATGCAGAGATAATGGCTTCTTTATCTATTGGCTTTAACGTATGAATGCTTAATACTTTGCATTCGATGCCTAGCTCGGAAAGTTTTACAGATGCAGCCATGACTTCTTCAGCGATTCCGCCTGATACCATTATTGTAAAATCTTTACCCTCTCGTAAAGTTCTTGATTTTCCAAGTATAAACTCAGGTGGTGAATCAGGTTCACACGCACTACTTTTATCAATTCTCAAATAGCCGACTCCCGGCACTGAAATGATTTGCCTGGTCGCTTCGCCGGCCTCTTCAGGTGTGCAAGGTGCAACAACAGTAACACCCGGCAAGGCTCTCATGATCGCAAGATCCTCAGTCGCATGATGTGACATGCCCAGTGCGCCGTAACTAAATCCACCACCGGATGCGATAATATTAATATTAAGCTCATGATAGCAGGCATCATTACGAATCTGTTCCAGGCACCGCAGGCTGGGAAAATTACCGATTGAGTATGTGAATATCTTCTTGCCCTCAAGGGCGAGACCTGTAGCAACGCCCATCATATTCTGTTCTGCTACACCGACATTCAGAAATTGTCCGGGAAAGGCCTCTTCAAATTTCTCAAATACACCAAAGCCTAAATCGCCAGTTAGTAACATAACGTTAGTATCATGTTGTGCTAATTCAAAGAGCGATTTCATCAATGCATTCCGCACTATTGACTCTCCAGTTCTCTTATCGCCTGATCAAATAACTCACCTTCAGGAGTTTTATAGTGCCAGACAACCTGATCTTCCATAAATGAGACTCCCTTGCCCTTTATCGTGTTTGCGATGACGATATGTGGTGTAGTGTATTTCCTGTTTAGCGTATCTGTAAGCTTGTCGTGATCATGCCCGTCGATAACAGACACATGCCAGCCAAAACTTTTAAATTTATCGGCCAGCGGCTCCAGGGCCAATGTTTCTTCTGTAGACTTCATGCTTTGCAGGTGATTCCGGTCAATGATGGCAACCAGATTATTCAGTTTGTGGTGAGCAGAAAACATTAAAGCCTCCCAGTTAGACCCTTCATTAAGCTCGCCATCACTCATTAAGACAAATACCCTGTGATTCTTGTTATCTATTTTTGCTGCGTATGCCATCCCGGCTCCGACCGGCAACCCATGTCCAAGTGATCCCGTTGATAACTCTACTCCAGGCACACCCCTGTGGGAGACATGACCACTGAAGACAGAACCGTCCTGATAGTGTTCCAGCAGTTTGTCCGTTCTAAAAAATCCTGATTCTGCTAAAACAGCATATACACCGGCTCCAGCGTGACCTTTGCTTAATATGAAGCGATCACGTTTGTCCCACTTTGTATCATTTGGTCGGAAAGATAATATGTTGTTGTATAGTACAGCCAGTATATCCGCAATTGAGAGTACTGATCCAATGTGTGAACTGCCGCCTTTATTCACCATACGGACTGCGTGTAGCCGTACTTTTCTGGCAAGATTGACAGATGTTTCTATTTTTACCATTGCTATATAGATACACCAAAGTGTATTCCAATCTTCTTACACGCATAATCAAGCATCTCAGTAGTCAAGCCGGGGTATACACCAATCCAGAAAGTATTATTCATCACGAAGTCAGTGTTTTCCAAATCACCTGATACACGGTGATTAATCCCGTTAAAATATGGCTGACGAATCAGGTTCCCACCAAATAGCAGCCGGGTACCTATTTTTGAGATATCAAGATGACGAAGAAGATCAACACGTCTGAAACTGTTATTGTCCCGAATTGAAATAGGGAAGCCAAACCAGGAAGGGTCACTTTTCAGGGTCGGTTCTGGAAGTATAATATATTCCTCCAGGGGGGCTAGTTTGTTCTTTAGGTAGTTGTAATTATTCTTTCTGGCTTCAATAAAGGAGGGCAGCTTATCCATTTGTGCTAGTGCGCATGCTGCCTGCATATCAGTTATTTTCATGTTGTAGCCTACATGAGAGTATATATATTTGTGATCATAACCCTGGGGCAGATTACCCAGTTGCCAATCAAATCGTTTTTTACACGTGTTATCATTACCGGGGTCACAAAAGCAATCTCGGCCCCAATCTCTGAATGATTCAATGATTTTTCTCAGACGCCCGCTATTGGTGAAAACCATTCCACCTTCACCCATTGTAATGTGGTGTGCCGGGTAAAAACTACACGTGGCGATATCACCAAAAGTGCCTACAGGCTTTCCATTGTAAGTGGTTCCTAAAGCATCGCAGCAATCTTCTACTACCCAGAGATTATATTTTTTGGCAATTTCCATTACTTTGTCAAGATCAAACGTATTCCCCAGGGTGTGTGCAATCATAATTGCCTTGGTTTTCCCGGACACTGCTGCTTCAATCTTTTCGGGATCGATGTTGTATGTGGGAATGTGTATGTCTACAAACACGGGAGTCATGCCATGTTGTATAATCGGATTAACAGTAGTAGGAAATCCTGCAGCGACAGTAATTATCTCATCTCCCGGCTTTAGTGCCCTGTCGCCTAAAGAAGGTGATGTTAATGCCGAAAATGCGAGCAGGTCAGCAGACGAACCAGAGCTTGTTGTGAGTGCATGTTTGACACCGATAAATTCAGCAAAGCGCTTTTCAAATGCTGCATTAAATCTCCCTGTAGTAAGCCACCCATCAAGTGATGCGTCTACCATCATTCTCATTTCTGCCGCGCCTATCATTTTACCCGATGGTGGAACAGGTGTAATCCCTGGTTTAAATTTAACCGGATTGGCAGAATATTCAGCATATTCAGTGACGAGGGCCATAATTTTCCTTCTGAGCTCTTCTTCAGGTATAGTCTCATTATTCTGTAAATCTGAAATCATCTATATAATCCTGATATTGTCATTATAATGAATTCTGAAACTCTTCAATCTGTGAGAGCGTCATATCAAGTGCACCTGTTTTATCATAGTATGATCTATACCATGCAACCACATGAGCCAGTGTTGTTGATAAATCCCATACGGGACTCCAGCCTAGTTGCGATTTAGCCTTGGAGCAGTCAAGTTTCAGATAATGAGCCTCATGTGGGTGGCTATCCTCATCCAGAACCCATTCTGATTCTTCGCCCCAGTATTTTGTAATCTGATCTGCAACCCACGATACGGGTTTGGTGTCATCATCGTCAGGGCCGAAATTCCAACCGCCGGAATAGGTTGTTCCTTCAGTGAATAACTTTTGCGCCAGGGTCAAATATCCATGCAGTGGTTCCAGTACATGTTGCCATGGACGTATTGAATCAGGATTACGGATGGTCACACTCTGGCTATTCATATAGGCCCTGATAATATCAGGTATTAAGCGATCTTTAGCCCAGTCACCGCCTCCAATGACGTTACCCGCTCGAGCAGTAGCGATTGCAATACCATGTTGCTCGTAATTTCCGGCATTAAAATATGAATCTGCATACGCAGATGTAACTAACTCAGAACAGCCTTTACTGCTACTATACGGGTCGTAGCCACCCATCGGTTCATCTTCTCTATAACCGCGAAGAATCTCTTTGTTCTCATAACATTTATCACTTGTTACATTTATAACGGCTTTCACTGTGTTCACCTGGCGTATTGATTCGTACAGGTTAACCGTACCCATAACATTTGTTGAATAAGTTTCAATGGGGTGATCGTATGAATAACGAACCAGCGATTGTGCCGCCATATGAATTACAATTTCAGGTTTGAATTGTTTAATGGTAGAACAAAGTAACTCAAGGTTCCTGACATCACCTTCAACTGATATCATGCCTTTAGCGACGTCAGCATCCTGAAATAAACCCGGATAAGTTGGTTGAGGTAACGAATAGCCGATAACATTTGACCCTAGCTTTTGTAGCCAGAGACATAGCCAGCTTCCTTTGAATCCTGTGTGCCCGGTTATCAGAACTTTTTTGTCCTTCCAGAAATCATTATTCACTGCCAGACTTTCCATGGTGGTTTATTAAGCCAGAGTTCCTCAAGGTAGTTTTTGTCTCTTAATGTATCCATGGGCTGCCAAAAACCTGAATGGGGAAACGCTGATAATTGCCCATTGTTAGCGAGATTCTCCATGGGCTCACTTTCCCATATACATTGGTCACCATCCAGGTATTGAAAAACATCAGGACTAAGGACAAAATATCCACCATTAATCCAGCTTCCATCACAATTAGCCTTCTCTCTGAATTCAATCACTTTTTTATTTTGCAGTTCCATTACACCAAACCTGCTTGCAGATTGCATGGCAGTTACAGTAGCGCAGGTATTCTGATGCTTATGAAATTCTATCAAATCTGTGATATTTACGTCGCTAACACCATCGCCATATGTAAAACAAAATGCATCTTCATTATTTAAATAAGGCTCAACCTGTTTTAAGCGTCCACCTGTCATTGTATTGTCGCCGGTATCAACCAGGGTTACTTTCCAGGGTTCAGAGTTGTTTTGATGGACTTCCATCTTGTTATTTCTCATATCAAACGTAACGTTTGAGTTATGTAAATAATAATTTGCAAAATATTCCTTGATTACGTAACCTTTGTAGCCTAGGCAAATAATAAAATCCTGTATCCCGTAAGATGAATAAATCTTCATGATATGCCATAGAATAGGCTTCCCGCCAACCTCTACCATAGGCTTGGGTTTTAAGTCTGTTTCTTCACTGATACGTGTTCCTAACCCACCAGCCAGAATAACTGCTTTCATGGAATTATTTTCCTTGCATGATTCTGGATATTGAAAATCATGTTATTTAGCCATTTCCATATTATCCATATTTAAAAATCTTATGGATGAAAGTATGTTTTCTGTAATTGATGTCTGCATGGATACACGAAGTTATGTCAGGCCAAACGAATTAAACTTTTGTTCAATAACAGAGAGATAAGCAGGTTGACCAGCATATTTGGTCCTGAAGTATTCCAGTTTCATATATTGTCGGCCAGGAGAGTTATTTGATAACAATATATCGAAAAAGTGTATGCACCTGGAAATATGAAATTCACGTAGTCTATGAATTTGAGATTGATTTATTCCTGCATCTTCATAAAGATCTATCAGTTCAGACAGGCGCAAAACAACTATTAATGGTATATACGAATTCCACTCCCTGTCACCCCAGAATGTAATTGTGCATGGGTAGCCTAGGTAATAAGCTTTTTTCCCTGGCATGCATCTTGATAGTGCGACTGCTTGCGGATACGTAGCCAGTAAAGAAGAATATGCTTCATTATCAATTTCATCTGTGGCTACTATATTTCTGACTAGCTCGGTTCGAACCACTGAGCACATCAATGCACCAAGGAAAACATCATCAATATCCTTATTGATTAAATCGTTCCAGTTATCAACCGGATACTCATTCAGATCATTACACTTTGCCGGTAGTAAATCAGGAAAATCATCAGGACTAAGAACATTGTTATGTGAAGTCCATTCACTGTCATCACGCGTAGAACAATTTACAAATATATAATCTATATCGTGATTCTTTTCTATAATACCGAGAATCCTGTCAACTGCATCATACCTGGGAATATCATCATCACCTATAATCCAGGTAAATTCGCCTTCGGCATATTCATTCCAGCCTAAAATAGCATTTTTAGCGGCTCCAATATTCGATTCATTTTTATACAGTCTCAGCGGGCAAATTTCTGAATATTTACGCACAGTGTGTTCAGTCATATCATTAGAGTTGTTATCAGAAATGATAAGCTCAGCCTTACCATTGGAGGCAATTATTTGTTGCACCAGGGCAGAGAGCGTACTAATCAGCTTATCAGCCCTGTTATAAGTGGGGATATATATACTTAATAAAGGTTTAGTTTTCATAATAAAATTAGTCACATCAATGTGCAGCATATTATAGCGAGTGCCACGTTAATTATCCTTTGAGTTTGTGCCGGTAGAAATATGGCATCCTGCTTTTACCCAATATAGTTCAACGCTACATGAAATTACATCGACTAAAATCATCCGGCATAAAACCAGGTGACTTGTAGTTAATGTAGCAAAGTTACACGATGCATATATTATGCCAATCTGTTTTTAGTCTGAAATTGATATAACAATAACAAGAGACTATGCATGGTTTATTTTATGTAACGGTTGCTGCATAGCGTATTGAAGGGTTGTAAGTAATGCTGAAATAATATTTATGCTAAGCCCGATATTGGTATTAATGCTTAAATCAAAACGTAAATGATTATGACTTACAGGTATTGATGTAAAATCCTTGACGTATAAACTGCCATTTATATGACGTATGAGTGTGTTATCTGGCGGTGGATGATTACCTGAAAAGTTGTGCAAACGAGCATGAACTTCATGTGTTATTTAGTTATTTTTGCATATGGCGGCTAGATCGTCCGACCAGTTACGCGATAACTATCAGTGGACTTACGTAAATTGGACGTTTATTCTCCATAACATCTCCCTGGATAATGCGTGAGAATTGATATCTTTCATCAATATGCATCAATTATTGATGTCACTATTAATTCTTGATCAAGTTATACACCAGGTCATAAAAATTGATGTATCTATTCAAAGAAATGGTGGGCTGATGGCAAGAATCGCATTGTTTGCAAATACGTGCGCTGGTATTGAGATTTGCAGGTACCTGGTAAATGAAACATCTGATGAAATAGTGGCGTTGTATCTATCCGGATCCTATCCTGAAGTTGATGAAAAAATAGTTGTGGAATCTGGCCTACATCAAAATAGTATTTTTAAAAAAGAGGACCTCAACTCCACTGAACATATAAACTGGCTTTCTGAGTTATCTCTAGATGTTCTTATTACAGTTTATTGGCCATTTCTTTTAAAAAGTACGGTATTTTCTAAAGCAAATAAAACAGTGAATTTTCATCCTGCCTTATTGCCTGTTAACAGAGGATGGTATCCACATGTGCATAGTATAATTGATGGCTCTAAAATCGGTGTTACGCTACATTCTATTGAAGTAGATGCTGATACAGGCCCTGTTTGGGCTCAAAAAGAGGTTATATTACTACCTACGGATACGGCTAAGGTTATTTATGATCGATTACAAGAAGAAATCATACAATTGTTTAAGCAGAACTGGTTTGACATACGTGAGGGTAACTTAATACTGTCAGCCCAGGATGAAAGCAAGGCCACTTATAATAGAAAAGAAACAATATCAGAGCTGGATTATATAGATTTAAATAAGAAATACAGTGCTCAGGAGCTAATTAATATATTACGAGCAAGAACTTTTGGAGACAGAGGTTTCGCCTTTTTTGAAAAGAACGGCGAGAAAATCTATATGAATATAAGACTATCGACTACCAATGATTTTTCAGATTAACGCAATGAAAAGCAAGATGATATTATCTGTTAACTATTTTTGTTGTAAATGATCCTGACAGGATAAATGATGGCTACTCACCTATAATACCTGGATATTTGTGTGCACCGCATTTGATTGCAGGTATTCGCTTCCTAGACTTCAGAACGGGATTGAGCTTCTTCTAACTCATTCATTTTTTCAATGACCAGAGGGTCATCAGGATAATGATCGAGGTAAGTACGGTAAACAAGTAACGCATCATTCGCTACACCAAGGTTCGTCAGTATGTCACCGGTGTTTAGTACGATGGCCTGATTGTGCTGGTCAAGTCCGTAGGCTTTGGTTATATACTCAAGAGCAGTAGGGTAATTGTTCTGGAGTACATATGCACACGCCAGGTTGTTGTGTGCTTGAGCATGTTCCGGAGATAAACTGATCGCCTTTTCAAGGTGTGTTATGGCAAGATCAATTTGGCCACCTTGAAGACATGATTCACCTTCCTGGTTGAGCTGGTTCGCCTGCTGCTCTTTTTCATTCATATTTTATCCCCTTCTGCCTGCCTTAATTGTTTAAGTTATGGCAGGTCATTTATACGATATGTAATGGTAATTTAAGCTCGTTGTAAATATTAGTAGTCTAATGACGGTATGTATACTTTGTGTCTCAGACATACTCGATATTTCTCCAGGTGTACAGAGGTGCCAGGACAGGAGTCATAAAATTGTCGCTAATCCTGAAAGAGTGGATGCCATACTTAGCTAAGTATTCGGATTACCGTTTCCTCATATGGTTATTTTTCTGCCAACTATAATTAATTCTCAAAGCATCGTCTCTGAGACGTGCACGTTGATATTATATAACCTACTGTTATTTATGTAATAAACCGTATATGCGTCGTTTAAGTATGTGATAAATGCCAAAATTATTACACGCTTAATAATAATGGTATATCTGCCTGATATTTAGGCAGCATAGATGGCATGTTTCATGCATTTGTCACGGTATTCTACAGAAACACATCCGAACGTTCAACGTAGCAGAGAGTTAAGGAAGGACATTGTGACTGGATTTGCAGGTAAAACTATTTTGATTACGGGTGGCACAGGTACATTTGGTCATGCCTTTCTGGATTATCTTCAGAAGTTTGATTTCAATGAGGTGCGTATTTTCAGTCGCGATGAACTCAAGCAAGAGCATATGCGTAATCTTATTAACAACTCCAGAGTCAAATATTACATTGGTGATGTGCGTGACAGGGATAGTGTTGATTACGCTATAAAAGGTGTGGATTACGTATTTCATGCGGCAGCACTAAAGCAGGTCCCCTCGTGCGAGTTTTTCCCTATACAGGCCGTCATGACCAATGTACTGGGTAGCAACAATGTTATTGAAGCAGCAATAAGACACAAAGTAAGGAAATTAATATGCCTGGGTACGGATAAGGCAGTATATCCGGTTAACACCATGGGTATGACCAAGGCATTAATGGAAAAGGTGGTTCAATCAGCGGCAAGGGGCCAGGACCAGACAGATACCCTGATTGCCTCAGTGCGTTATGGCAACGTCATGTGTTCCAGAGGCTCAGTGATTCCACTATTTATAAAACAAATCAAGGAAAACAGGCCTATCACCATTACAGAAACAGAAATGACCCGCTTTCTTTTACCGCTGGGTCATGCAATAGAGCTTGTAGATTACGCATTTGAACATGCCAGACAGGGTGATATTTTCATTAAAAAGGCTCCTGCCTGCACTGTCGGTGATCTAGCGCAGGCACTACAGCAGATTTTTGACAGCAGAAATGAAATTAAAGTTATCGGAATGCGTCATGGTGAGAAAATGCATGAGACGCTTGCTTCAAGTGAAGAACTTAGAAGGTCTGAGGACATGGGTGACTACTTTCGGGTGCATCTGGATGGTAGAGACCTGAATTATAATAAATACCTCAGTGAAGGCGATCCGCTGGAAAATGATACATATGATTATACCTCAGAAAACACTCAACGGTTGAGTGTTGATGAGGTGAGGGAGCTTCTGTTTTCGCTGGCAGAAGTTCAACAGGAATTAGTCTAGATAGATAATCGAATAAATTAACAACAGTCATAAGAATTTACTGACTGCGAGGTTTTATAAATGCCAAAATTTTCAATTCTTGTCCCAACTTATAATCAGGCGAAATATTTACCTGCAGCACTGGATAGTTTGCTTGGGCAGTCATTCAGTGACTGGGAAGCAGTTGTCGTAAATGATGGGTCAACAGATTCCACAGCCGAAATTCTGGTGGAATACTCGGAACGTGATTCACGAATACGTGTGTTTAGTAAAGAAAATGGTGGCACGGTATCAGCACTCAATATGGCACTTACTCATATCGAGGGTGAATGGGTTTTCTGGTTATCTTCGGATGATCTGTTCGAATTGAACAAGCTTCAGGTTCATGCAGACGCAATTATCGCTCATCCCGGGTATAAATTCTTTTTTACACATTGCTATTATTATGATGAAAACAGTAACAGGAAAATTGAGCCAGAAATACATATTCCACCGCAGGAATTACGAATTATATCATTTTTTCCGGGAAATTATATAAATGGGATCACGATTTGTGTACATAAAAGCCTATTCGAAGAGCTGGGTGTGTTCGATCCTGCTATTCCGTATGCTCACGATGTAGAGATGTGGCAGAGAATCTGTACAGACTATGACTCATATTATATTGATAAGAGATTGTCAGTAACAAGAATTCATAACGAGAGTGATACGACTACCACTGAAAATGCTTCTATATATGACTTCGCCTGGTTTTTGGCAGATTTCCTTAATAAATATAAATTTGAGAAGCTGTACAGAGGATTTGATTTATCCAATAGGGAAAATGCGATCAAGGTAATTCAGTATACATTTAATGTGTCAGCAAATCCCGCTGCAATGCTTTATACCAGCGGTTTTAGTGGAGCATTACTGGAGCGTTTGGCTGAATGGTTAACAACTGAAAGCAATGAATTATTCCGTGAGCAGTTAAAGGCAGTTGCTAATCAACTAATACAGGTGGTAATAGAATCAGATCTGCCTGATAAAATAAAGCAGCTACATGTAAACCTTTCACGCAATATCACTCAACCCTTCCGGTATGAGGAACACGATATATTTGCAGAGGCAGAGCAGTATGTGCTTGAGAATATTGCTCAAGGCAAGGCCGGCGCTATGCGTATATTGATTAAGCATCTTAAACAAACAGGCCATGATATATCCGCGTGTAGTTTATTGCAAAGTGATGACAGTCATCTTGTGGAAAACAAGACTGTTAACATCGGTATGATTACGTACAATCGACTGGAATTTACCCGCCAGGCGATTGATGCCTTGATCAAATACACGGATTCTCCCTATGTGTTGACGGTGGTTGACAATAACAGTCAGGACGGTACGCGCGAATATCTGATGCAAATGCAACAGCAAGGTGCAATTAACAATCTTGTTTTACTGGATGAAAATGCAGGTGTTGCGAAGGCGGCTAATGTAGCCTGGCTGCAGGAGCCCGATGTGGCTTATTTCCTAAAGCTTGACAATGATATTGTTGTTCAGAAAGCCGGCTGGTTAAAGGCGATGGTCGATACGATCGATCAAGTCAGTGAGGCCGGTGTAGTGGGTTATAATTTTGAGCCGATCAGTTTTCCTCAGTATAAAATCGAAGGTGTGACAGTAAGATTAAAGGACAATTGTGGAAAGAATATTCTGGGTGGGGCATGCATATTGATACCCAGGCGAACTGAAAAATTACTGGGCTACTGGAATGAAGAGTACGGGCTTTATGGTGAGGAAGATGCAGATTATGGTGCGCGTGTTGCATTTTCAGGATTGCGCAATGTCTATATGGATGACGAAAATATAGGGTTACACTTGCCGGCTGGAAAAGCGGCGGCTATCGATCCGGTTACGCTGGCGGCGAATGATGCTGCGGAAATAGAATTACACAGGGAGTATCGTGAATGGAAGGATGATCAGCGTCGTGAGAACATCAAGGATGGCGGAATATTTAACGGAAATATCCTTGCTTATATGAATAAAGAGAAATCTTTATATATATCGGCAGGGAAATTAGCCCATGAGAAGCGGGATGAAAAAGCTGAAACGTTAGGTAAAGACTGTAAATCAGGCCATCTGAAGGTAGCAATTTTCTCACCCAACCATAATGCAACAGCATGCCCGCAACTACGCCTGGGCCTGCCTATCGAAAAATGGCCTGAAAGGGTTGAATGTAAATGGGCGCTTGATATAGATGAATCCGGACAGTATAAGCTGGACAAAAACGCGCATGAGTGGGCTGATCTGATTATTGTACAGAGGTTCATGGTCTGCAAGGAGATGCAGAATTTAATTAATATTCTACTGAAATCCGGCAAACCGTTGATATATGAGGCGGATGACCTGCTTGTTGGTGAACCATCAGAAGATAGTGTGCATTATGAGGTCTTAACAAGACATAGCCCATATATAAAGGAATTTTTAGGAAAGGTTGATGCGGTGACTACATCGACAGCCAAACTGGCAGAATATTATCGAAAGTATTGTCAAAATGTATATGTGTTGCCAAATCTAATTGACCTGGAAAGATGGGGAAAATCACATCACCTGACAGAGAATGAAGGGAAACTTACCATTGCTTATGCAGGTACACCAACACACGAGCAGGATCTTTCTCTGGTCGAATCTGCACTTGAAAAAATAGCCATGAAATATGGTTCCAGGGTTCGTTTCCTGTTTATGGGTTGTTATACAGAACGAATTACAAAGATCCCGGGTTTTGAGAGTATAGATTTTGAGCTGGGTTACGATGCCTATATGGATAAAATCAGGCAACAAAAAATCGATATAATGCTATCACCACTTCTTGATAATGAATTTAATTGTTGTAAAAGCAATATAAAATGGCTTGAATATACAACTCTTGGATTGCCAGGTATATACAGTGACCTGGAGCCATACCGTCATGATGTTATACAGGGTGAGACCGGTCTTTTATGTAACAATACGCAGCAGTCATGGTTTGATGCGATTGATTTGCTGATCTCACAGCCTGAGTTGAGAGAAAAACTAGCTACACAGGCTTTACAGAAAGTTATCAATAATTATTCACTGAGCAAAGGTTCGGAGCTGTTTTACCGAACATGGAGTGAAGTGTCTTCAATGCATCAGGTAAACAACAGGGGAGTGTCAGGTGTTACCTTCTCATCTGTGGAACACAACGGGAAGGCGGATGAGGGTAATAAAGATACTAATTCTGCCAGTTGTATGCCTGGAAACGAACAGAATCAGGAGTTTTATAATAGTTGGGTAAGGCAGCACTCCCTGACAGAAGGCGGGATACAACTCGTTGCGGAGCGTATGCAGAACCAATGGAAAGTCCATCCCTCTATACATCTGGTTGTTAAAGTAACAAAAGGGCAGGAAACCGCCCTGTCAGGTTTACTGAGTAATCTGGGTAATCAGTTCTATCAACACTGGTCGTTAACCGTTGTTTCGGATATGCCGTGTCCTGATATGATCTTTAATCAGGCTGATATGCTTGAATGGCGTCAGACAAATAGTGGTGACTTATCTGCCGTAAACCATGTTCTGTCTTCGTCGAAAGCGGACTGGGCAGCTTTAATTCGGGCAGAAGACCGGCTTGAACCACAGTTGTTATTATTCTGTGCTGATTATATAAATCTGCACCCGGAATGGGTGATGATGTACTGTGATGAAGATGAACTGGGCACGGGTTCCGATTGTTGCAACCCGCTTTTCAAGCCCGATATTAACATTGATTTACTACGCTCTACTGATTATGCGGGCTGGTTCAGCCTGGCGCGCACAGATGCAATCAATTCAAGTGGGGGTTTTGGCGACTATCCTGGGTATGAAAACCATGATCTGGTATTCAAGCTGTATGAGCACTATGGAAAGAGTGCCATAGGGCATATTTCCGATGTGCTCTATCATTCTTATCCCTGTGCTGATAAATCAGAAGCTGTATTGCAGCAAGTGGTTAAAGATCATCTGACGCGAACTGGAGTATATGCGAAAGTAGAACAGGGTTTTCTGTCAGGCACCTGCAGGGTGGTATATCAGCATAATACTACACCGATGGTATCAATTATCATTCCTACCCGCGACAAGCTTGAATATATTCAGCCATGTGTGGATAGTGTGCTTGAGAAAACGGACTACCCGAATTACGAAATACTGATAGTTGATAATAATAGTGAAGACCCTGATGTACTGGAATATTTTAAAGGGCTGGCCAGTACATATGACAAGGTAAGGATACTTGAATATTCTGAAAGTTTTAATTACGCCGCTATCTGTAACCTTGCTGCTCGTGAGTCCAGAGGGGAATACCTGTTACAGCTTAATAATGACACCGAGATCATTCAGTCAGCCTGGCTGACCCGCATGATGCATCATGCACAGCGTGATGAAGTGGGTGTGGTAGGTGCACGACTGGTCTTCCCTGGCACAGGTAAAATACAGCATGCCGGTGTTGTATTGGGTATGGATCTGATCGCTGATCACCCGTTTTTGGGTGTACTTGATATTACCGAACCGGGGTACATGGGCAGGGCGCAGCTCGATCAGAACTACTCAGCTGTAACAGGTGCATGCCTGTTGATCAGAAAATCTGTCTATGAAGAACTGGGTGGTATGGATGAAAACCACCTGAAGGTTTCGTATAACGACGTAGATTTGTGCCTGAAAGCCAGTGAAACAGGCTATCTGGTCGTCTGGACTCCGTATGCAACAGTTGTTCATCATGGCTCGGTAAGCCAGAAGGACGAATACAAGGACCCTGAGGTCAATGCAAAACAAATAGCAAGATTCAGGCAAGAACAAAAAACCATGTTTGAACGATGGAGTAAAGTAATTGCTCATGACCCGGCCTATAACAGAAATCTCAGTCTCAGCGAGCGTGACTATCGTGTAGAGAAAAATATTGTCATTAACTGGGATGTTAATTTTCACGACCGTACCCGGATACTTGGTGTACCCCTGCATGGTGGCAGTGGAGAATACAGGGTGACTTCACCCCTTCGTGTGCTTGATCGTGAAGCGCTTGCACAAACAGATGTCACATACTCGGAAGTGTATAATACTCAACGTGTATTGACGTCTTCAGAATTACAAAGAGTGCAGGCAGACACTCTTTTACTTAACGCACCGGTTCTTGATGCACATCTTCATGCGCTCAATAATTATAAAAAACTCAATGATGTTTTTCTGGTGTATTCACTTGATGATCTGATTACCAGGGTTCCACGGGAAAGTCCTGCATGGAAAAAGATACCAGCTGATGCCAGGTCACGTATACGGGAGGGGTTATCGTATTGTGACAGGATGATTGTATCTACAGAGCCGATTGCACACTATTGCAGAAATATGATTGACGATATTCAGGTGATACCCAATACACTTGAAAATGCAATATGGGGCGGTTTAACATCACGCCGTTCTTCGGGCAAAAAGCCACGTGTAGGGTGGGCGGGTGCGCAGCAACATGAGGGTGATTTACGCATCATCGAAGATGTAGTTAAACAACTGGCAGATCAGGTGGAATGGGTATTTTTTGGTATGTGCCCGGACAGTCTAAAGCCATACGTACGTGAGCAGCACGAGTTTGTCATGTCGTACTATGACTACCCGGAAAAACTGGCCAGCCTTAATCTGGATCTGGCGCTGGCGCCACTGGATATTAGCCCATTTAACGAAGCCAAGAGTCATCTCAGGTTACTGGAGTACGGCATCCTTGGCTGGCCTGTGATATGCACAGATATATTGCCATACCAGAATGGGCCTGTATGCAGGGTCGGTAACACAACAAAAGAGTGGGTGGATGCGATACAGGCGCGTATAAATGATCTTGATGCAACCCGACTTGAAGGGGACCGCCTGCGTCAGTGGGTACTAGATAATTATATACTGGAAAATAATCTTGATATCTGGTTACGTGCTTTAACCAGTGATGAGTTGCGGGAAGCGAATCATGAATCAAATCTGATAGAGCGAGCCGTAATGCGGTAGAAGAAGGGTACTGTTTAGGCGGCACAGGCCAGCATTGTTAGAATTTATCTGTTTTTGATCCCCTCACCCCAACCCTCTCCCTCAGGGAGAGGGGGTTAACGATCGCTAATATAGTATATAAAACAGATAGATAAGAAGTATTTAAGCTCGGCTGGCTATGAACAGATATATTTGAATATCCAGGCTTAAAGATATCTCCAGGGCGGCCGTTAAAGTGGCTGGAGGCGGTGAATGGCGTAATAACAGAACGCTATATCCGCTAAACATTATTAGGAAGCCCAATCAACAAGTCGGGTTTCTGTTTTTGGAGAATTTATCATGGCTTTAGTCGTAAACACCAACCTAGCAGCCCTCAACGCGCAACGTAATCTGAACACCAGCCAGAGCGCAATCAGCACTTCACTGCAGCGCCTGTCTTCAGGTCTGCGTATTAACTCAGCGAAAGATGATGCTGCCGGCCTCGCAATTGTTGAAGGTTACACCAAGCAGATTCGTGGTAACGCAGTTGCGGTCAGGAATGCTGCTGATGGTATCTCATTAGGACAAACTGCTGAATCAGCCCTGGGTCAGGTTTCCGGTAACATCCAGCGTATTCGTGAACTGGCGGTACAGGCAGCCAATGGCTCAATTGGTTCTACCGAACGAGGCCAGATCCAGAAGGAAGTGGATCAGTTGACCCAGGAACTGTCACGTATCATTCAGACCTCTGAGTTTAATGGTACCGCACTGTTGAGTGCCACTAGCAGCTTAACATTCCAGGTAGGTTCTGACGGTACTGCTACCAACCAGGTATCAGTATCAACTGCCAACGTAACAGGCATTGCCGGTTATGCAGCCAGTCTGAGTGCAACGGGTACCGTTGATGTATCCACATCTGCCGGCGCTATTGCAGCATTGAGCTCTCTCGATTCCTCAATTACGACCATATCGGGCGAACGTGCTACCTTCGGTGCTGTTCAAAACAGATTTGAAGCGGTTATCTCTAACCTTGAATCAGTGAACGAATCACTGTCTGCTTCACGTAGTCGTCTGCAGGATGCTGACTTCGCTGCTGAAACAGCCAACCTGACACGTGCACAGATCCTGCAGCAGGCTGGTGTATCTGTACTGTCTCAGGCGAACACATTGCCTCAGTCAGCACTGGCGTTGTTACAGTAAGTTAAAGGAACTGATACGTCCGGGACACAAGTCCCGGGCGCTATCTAACCGAGACAATAGAATTCTTTATATCATTACACCAAAGTACTGGCTGAAATGAATAACAAAACAACACACCCGAAAAAAAACATATCGAGGCAGGACTCTACCCCGACAGGCAAGGATCTGCCGCTTTTTACTTATCTTGTAAATTATATCAATACACCGGGTTCCGCCCGGCTCATCCGTTTTTCTCGTCACGATACCCAGTGTAGTAATCTGGATTTGCATCTGATGGTAGACCCGTCAAACAGGCATGTTATCAAAGTGGTTGATTCTGATAAGAAAGATGTGATCAGAGAGATACCGTATAGCGACCTCCTGCATATTATGCAGGTAACCCCATCCATCATGGGCCTGCAAGAAAAAGGATCTAAGTGTATATCTGGCACTGAAGTTGCATTATCTATGTGCAGTGTACTGGAGGTTATATGATTCGATCACCCGGAATTGGCTCAGGACTGGATGTAAACAGCATTGTTAATCAGTTACTGGCGATCGAGCGCAGGCCGCTGAACCTGATTGAACGCAAACAGAGTGATGCAAAAGCACAGTTGAGTGACATTGGTCGCCTTAACAGCACAATGGCCACGTTCCAGACCGCTATGCGTGATTTGAGTTCACTGTCAGATTTCAAGTTTTTTTCGACGACATCCAGCGATGAAACGGTGATTGGCGCTAGTGCTGACAGCACGGCCGCAACCGGTACGTTCAGCGTCAGGGTAGATAACCTGGCCGTTGCGCAAAAACAGAGCTCGCGTGCTTATGCAGATTCAGGTACTACTACCATTGGTGGTACCGGTGACATGACAATCACCCTTGGTGGTAACAGCACCACCATACTCAATGCAGGCAGTCTGACACTGACGGGATTACGGGACGCTATAAATAATGCATCAGACAACCCCGGTGTGACGGCCAGCATATTGTCTGAAAACAGCGGTAGCTTCCGTTTGATATTAACATCCAATGATACAGGTTTGGCTAACCAGGCTACTCTGGGTTTTAGCGGAACGGCTGGCGATGCAGCCAATCTGAATATGACCCAGATCGTTGCGGCTGAAGATGCCAGTATCCTGGTTGATAATACCTTTACCATTACGCGTAGCAGCAATACGATAACCGATGCGATATCAGGCGTTACACTGAATCTGGTCTCAGAGAGTACAACCGCAGCATCAATCAATATCAATCGCGATAACGCCAAGGTTGCCGAGTCAGCGCAGACCTTTATTGATAGCTATAATGATCTGCAAAGCATGATAGATGGATTACGTAAGGGCAGTTTACAGGGAGATAACTCCTTACTGTCTATGGAATCACAGTTACGTAGTATTTTTAACAACCCGCCAACCGGCCAGAACTCACAGTATACCTATCTCAGCGAAATCGGAGTGTCGTTCGACAAGTTGGGCAAACTGTCACTGGATACAGACAAGTTGAACACGGCACTGGATACGGATTTCTCCGGTGTGGCCGAACTGTTTGCCAACGATGATCAGGGTTATGCATTCAGGCTGGAAGCACTCGCTACCAGTTTACTCGCACCGGATGGTTTGCTGGATGCGCGCAAATCCGGAATAGAGACAAGAATAGATTCGTTTGACCTTCGGATTGAGCGAGAGGAATACCGGCTTACTCTGGTAGAGTCGCGTCTTCGTAAGCAATTTACCGCACTGGATACGCTTCTGTCCAGTATGCAGAGTACCAGTAATTTTTTATCGCAACAGTTGGCTTCGTTGCCTAATTTCAGTAAACAGAAGTAATGTCAGGTGATCTTGATTGAGCTCAATAACAGGTGGTGATGATATGAGTTATCCGAATATACAAACGGCAGTGAACCAGTACAAGCAGGTTGGTGTTCAGAGTGGCCTGACCGACGCAACGCCCTATCGACTGGTTCAAATGCTGATGGAAGGTGCATTGGAAAGAGTTAGTAAGGCCAAAGGCACCATGCAACGTCATGACTTTATCGAGAAGGGCCGCTATATCACTTCAGCCATGTCGATAATCGATGGACTGCGCGGTAGCCTGGATTTTGAAGTGGGTGGCGAAATAGCAGTGAACCTGGACAACCTGTATGAATACATGAACCGGCGTTTGATGGAAGCCAATACCTCCAACAATCCAGACCTGCTGGATGAAGTAAGCCAGTTAATGAGCACTATCAAGGAAGGTTGGGATGGTGTACCCGTATCGATACAGGAAGAACACGCGCGCTCTAAAAGCGCTAATGCCTAGGCGTTATATCAGGTCACTATAATGAATACCATCATGCCGATAAAAGTAGAACGAGCTGCTTCGATAGACACTATCATGGAAATGACCAGGGTCATGAATGAAGCTTCCAGCTCAGGGGATTGGGATGTCGTAACCGAAGTAGAGCAAAAACGGCAGCCATTAATCAGAACCTTTTTTGGCGATCTCTCACAGCTGGTCGACGGGCCGAAAAGTTCCGACATACTGCAACAACAAATTCAGAAAATACAGACAACCGACCAGGAAATCATGCAACGTGCAGATCAGGCACGTATAGAAGCGGGCAAGGATCTGCAATCTATCAGCAAGGGCCAGCGCGTAAGCCAGGCCTATATTCAGAATCAGGCCTAGAACCTCCGGCTTAATCATGACTCAGCTGCCGGTATCTGAACGATCAGATGTATTCAATGACAATCTGATATACGAAGGGACGGTGCCGCTCACCTGTCAGCATCTGGATAACATGCCAGATGATGACGCACTCACCCAGATTAATATTAACAATGAAAAAGTCCTGCGCATGGTTGCAGCACTCGATGAAATGCACATAGATACCCATGAGGAACCGGGGCATACACACGATATTGCCCGACTCGAGTTCAAGATAAATATGTTAATGGATCTGGTAGGTCAGTTACTGGAGCGTCAGTTGCAACTACCATCCCGCAGGCATGTCTGCGTCAATGCTTATGGCATGCAGGTCGCTATGCCAGAACAGGATACAATTGAGTCAGGTCAGCTTATCAAGGTATCACTGTTCTTTACAGAGGCCTATCCAAGACCGGTAGTCCTGTTTGTTTCCATATCCAGCAGCAGCCCTCACACAGTATCGGGCCAGGTTATGGCCCTGTCAGAAGCAGTACAGGATTTACTGGAACGACTGATTTTCCGTCAGCACCGACGCAATGTAGCTCAGCAGCGCGTTAGCAAAAGCTGACTTTCCTCCCCCACGTTTGCAGTAGCTTTTTCCGCTCCCTCAGAGGAGGGGGTTAATAAGGCATAAATAGACCTGCAAGCAAATGTTTCCACACGTTAATTCATAAAATGACAATATTTTGACATTCTATTCCCGCAGTGCTTTACTTAGGGCAGGTCAACATTCTGACGCCTGTTATTGGGCTTCAGGTAACAAGAACCGACCATTAACGAGGTGCGGCTTGGAAAACGTTATGAAGCAGAAAGTATTCATTATCGAACCAGATAGTGAACGTAGAGAAAACCTGATGCAGGTACTGGATTTTATTGAGGCCGACGTGCATGCCTTTGCTGGGGTGGAAGAAGCACTGGTTGAGCTGGAGCAGGCCGACTCGGTCGATGTTTTGTTTATAGGGGCGAAGAACAACACCTTCCCCGACAGCAAGGTGTTGGGTCAGCTGCACGCGCTGATCAAGAATCTACCGGTATTCGTCTTACATAATAAAGATACGGCCACTGCCGACAATGCCGAAGAAGGCGCCAATATACTCGGAGTTATCAGCACACCCTTTAAATACAGCAACTTGTACGCAGCTTTGCAAAAAGCAGAAGTATACAAGCAATCCATGGCAGGCGCCGGTGTACGCCGCCCGGTTGAGCTGTTTCGCAGCATGGTGGGCAGCAGTCGCAAGATAAAAGTCGTACGCCAGCTCATGGAACAGGTGGCAGGTTCAGGCGCCACGGTGCTGATCTTGGGCGAGTCCGGTACTGGAAAAGAGGTGATCGCGCGCAACATACACTATTATTCCAAACGCCGCGATAAGCCCTTTGTGCCGATAAATTGTGGTGCAATCCCACCTGATTTACTTGAAAGTGAGCTATTCGGGCATGAAAAAGGCGCATTTACCGGTGCGATCAGTGCGCGTCAGGGTCGTTTCGAAATGGCAGAAGGTGGTACCCTGTTTCTGGATGAAATTGGCGATATGCCATTGGCGATGCAGGTTAAATTGCTGCGCGTCTTGCAGGAACGCTGCTTTGAGCGGGTCGGTAGTACTAAAACCATAAAAACAGATGTGCGCATCATAGCAGCAACCCACCGCCAGCTGGAGGAGCTCATCACTGAAGGCAGTTTCCGCGAAGACCTGTACTATCGCCTGAATGTGTTCCCGATTGAAAGCCCCCCCTTAAAAGATCGAGTAGAAGATATCCCGCTGTTGATCAATGAGCTGATCTCGCGTATTGAACATGAAAAGCGCGGCTCAGTACGGTTATCAACTGGCGCAGTGATGGCATTGTGTCAGTTTGCATGGCCGGGCAATGTGAGGGAATTAGCTAACCTGATTGAGCGACTGGCCATATTGCATCCTTTTGGGCTGGTTGAACCCCATGATCTGCCAGAAAAATATCGCCCCGAGAATGGTAATGCCACGGCGCCGGTATTTGCTGACCGTATCGAGGCGATGATGGCTCCTGATCTAACCCAGGAACCGGGCGAAGCGCGTTTACCGCGTGATGGCATCAATCTGAAAGAACATCTCAGTCATATGGAAGTCAACCTCATCCGTCAGGCTCTGCAGGAGGCAGATGGTGTGGTAGCTCACGCAGCCAAATTACTTACCATGCGGCGTACGACCCTGGTAGAGAAGTTGCGTAAATATGGGCTACAGCGCAATGCTGACATGACGTGAAATTGACACAAAAATATCCTATAGTGACTAAGCTATTGTTTAATATAGGGTCCATACTTTAGGCACAGTTATTGCTCTAGTTTACGGAAAGGCAAACCCTTGACCCGAAACAGGAGCAGGCATGGCGCCCATCCCACAAACCGTAGAGCAGCTCGAACAGGCCTTCGCGACATTTAACCAGATGTCCGGACAGCTCGAGGAATCCTACCGCGATCTCGAACAGCAAGTCGTCAGCTTAACTGACCAACTGGCCCGTGCACACAGTACCCGACTGATCGATATCGCTGAAAAGGAACGTCTGGCAAACCGGCTGGCGCGTTTACATGAACTACTGCCGGCAGCCGTGATAGTCGTTAATGACAATGATCAGATTACCGACTGTAATCCGGTTGCACTGGATATGCTTGGCAACCCGTTACTGGGGCAGAAGTGGGAGCGGATCAGATCCCAGGCCATTAGAGATACCAGTGACAAGCAACAGCATCTTAGTTTGCAAGACGGGCGCATCGTGCAGATGTTGAAACAGGCGATGGATGATGAGCCTGGAAACCTGCTGCTGCTGGTTGATATCAGCCGTGAAATGGCATTACAGGAAGTCACTCATCGTAATGACCGCCTGGTGGCGATGGGTGAGATGGCCGCCAGCCTGGCTCATCAGATCAGGACACCTCTGGCTACGGCCATACTGTACGCCTCTCAGATGAAATCTCCGGATATGCCGGTGCAGGATCGAGAGCGTTTCGCCGATCGTCTGATGGAACGCTTGCGGCACATTGAAACCATGATCAACGACATGCTGCGATTCTCACGCATTGGGCGTTATGATGCCGAAATTACATCTGTAGCCGTATTTTTCGAGAATCTGGCAATCGCACTGGAAGCCGATATTGAACGCCATCAGACCACCATTCGTTTCGAGTGTGAAGAGCCTGATGCAGTGATTGTTGGACATGCCGATGCTCTCCAGAGTGCGCTAATGAATTTGGTCACCAATGCCATGCAATCACATCCTGGCAAGGCGGAAATCAGACTGAGCTTTAAAACAGACGGGCAGGGTCAGTACAGCCTGACCGTCGCAGACAATGGCCCCGGTATCAGCGAAGCAAACCTGAGCAAGATCTTTAATCCATTTTTCACCACACGCAGTGATGGTACAGGTCTGGGGCTGGCCGTGGTCGAATCAATCGTCAATGCTCACGGTGGTACGGTTAAATGTAATTCCGCACCCGACCAGGGCTGCGTATTTACACTGACCATGCCGCACACAAATAAAACAGGTACATCAATTGAAGCCGATATTGATGTTCAGGCCTGTAATCAGATGATTAACGGGAGACACTCATGACCCATGCTGCAGTACTGGTTGTAGAAGACGACCCCGGTTTACGGGAAGCTCTGTGTGACACACTGAAGATTGCCGGATACCCGGTATTGTCTACTGACGATGGTGAAGCGGCCTGCAAAATAATCAAGTCTCAAGCGATAGGCATGGTGGTCAGTGATGTGCAGATGCAGCCGATGGATGGTTTTGAATTACTGAAAAACATGAAACAGAGTGCACCCACTATTCCGGTGGTGTTAATGACGGCATATGGCACAGTCCAGAAAGCAGTAGAGGCCATGCAGGAAGGGGCGGTGGATTACCTGATCAAACCCTTTGATGCGAAATTGCTGGTAGAAAAAGTCAGCGAGTTTATTCTCAATGATGAAGTCGCACCGGAATCAGAACAGGATTCAGAGCTGATTGCAGAGGATGAAAAGTCCAGAAGAATGATGTTGCTGGCAAAGCGCGTTGCCGGGAGTGATGCAACGGTTTTAATTACCGGTGAGAGTGGTTGCGGTAAAGAGGTCTATGCGCGATTTATTCATCGTCATTCATCGGTTGGCAAAGGTCCTTTTATAGCCATTAATTGTGCCGCCATTCCGGAGAATATGCTCGAAGCTGAATTATTTGGATATGAGAAAGGCGCCTTCACTGGTGCTATTCAGGCCAGAAAAGGAAAGTTTGAACAGGCCAATGGCGGTACCCTGCTACTCGACGAGATTTCAGAAATGGATATGTCATTACAGGCAAAACTGCTGCGCGTGTTGCAGGAACGCGAGGTAGAACGCCTGGGTGGAAAAGGTGTAACCAAGCTCAACGTCAGAGTACTGGCAACATCCAATCGCAACTTGCGTGAAGAAATATCCGCGGGCCGTTTCCGCGAAGATCTGTTTTACCGCTTAAATGTATTCCCGTTGCACCTCGCACCATTATGCTCGCGTCCACGTGACATTATGCCTCTGGTCAGACGCATGATAAAAAGCTTTACACCAGAACGGCATGCACAGATCGTTATAACAGTAAAGGCACAACAAAAGCTTCAGGCACATGGCTGGCCGGGTAATGTCCGTGAACTGGATAATGTGATTCAGCGTGCGTTGATACTGATGTCAGGCGATGAAATTCAGGATTTTGACCTGTGTATCGAAGATTGTGACGACGGTTCTATCGAAATGAACCCTCTTCATCAACAGCCCGATGTAAGCGTGGCTGAGTCATTACAAACTACCAGCAGCAAGCAATCAGAGTCTGATCGGCTGGGTGATGGGATGAAAACCCATGAACAACGCTTGATACTGGATGTACTGGATACCGTCAAGGGCAGCAGAAAGCTAGCAGCAGAACGACTAGGCATCAGCCCCAGAACCCTACGTTATAAACTGGCACGCTTGCGTGACGCAGGCATAGAAGTACCGGCCTGATTGGCAGACAACAGGAGAATACAGATGAGCGATATAACAATTAACAGCGTGCTGCAACAGATGCGCGTGATGACAGCCAGGGCAGAAGGGATTCCTGCTGTAGAGGTTGGTGGTGCCGATAAGGTTGATTTTTCCACAATTATGAAAGATTCGATTAACAGTGTGAATTCTGTTCAGAAAGAATCAGGACGATTGCAGGAAGCGTTTCAGGCTGGCGACCCGGATGCAGACATCACTTCAGTCATGATTGCAATGCAAAAGGCAAGCGTGTCGTTCACCGCCATGACGCAGGTCCGCAACAAACTGGTTGATGCATACCAGGAAGTCATGCGTATGGGTATCTAGTTTCCCGCCATATATACAGTAGATTATTTATCAATAAAACATCAAATACCTGTTGACAGACTACAAGGTGAAAAAAATTAATGGCCATTATTAATGCACAAACTGCAAACGGGTTTTCCGGATTACCGGCGATTCGCCAGCTAGGTCTTATGATAGGACTGGCAGCCAGTGTTGCGCTGGGTGTTGCGGTCGTACTCTGGTCCCAGTCTCCTAACTACACACTGTTATACGGAAATCTCGATTCCAAGGATAGCTCACAGGTTCTTGATGCCCTGCAAAAAGCAGGTATCCCGTTCAAGCTCGAGGATGGTACAGGTGCGATCCTGGTGCTGGCTGGCAAGGTTCATGAGGCACGTATGGAACTGTCATCACAGGGTTTACCCAAGGGGCAGGGGGTAGGTTTTGAATTGCTCGACCAGGAGCAACAGATGGGTACCAGCCAGTATGTTCAACATGCCCGATTCCGGCACGCGCAGGAAATCGAGCTGGCCCGATCAATCAGTACCATGCGTAATGTAAAATCAGCCCGTGTACATCTGGCCATTCCAAAACGAACAGCTTTTATTCGCAAACAGGCAGATGCCAGTGCATCCGTAGTGCTTGAACTTTATACAGGCAGGAGCCTGAATGAACAACAGGTGGCATCGATTGTTCATATGGTGTCATCCAGTATCTCCAGTCTTGATCCGGATAAGGTGACGGTTGTTGACCAGAACGGTAATCTGTTTACCAACGGTTTGAACAACAAAGCCATGACACTTGCAAGTAACCAGTTTGATCATACACGCAAGCTCGAAGCAATCTACAAGGCACGAATCGAAGAGCTGATTTCACCTATCGTAGGTCCTGGTCGCGTGCGCGCACAGGTGGTTGCGCAAATTGATTTTACCCGAACAGAAAAAACACTGGAGCAATTCAGCCCCGATTCAAACGCGGTACGCAGTGAACAGATTAACGAACAGAAAAGTGGTTCTGGTGGCAATGCGGAAGGCGTACCAGGAGCATTGAGCAACCAGCCGCCTGATCAGGAAACACAGACATCGGGTGCTGCTGGCGCCGAACGACTACTCGGAACAGCTGGTGCGACCGATTCTTCGCGTAGTAGTCGTCAAACGACAAAAAATTATGAACTGAATAAAACCATCAGCCATGTGGTAGCACCAGGTTCCAGCCTGAAGCGCCTATCGGTTGCAGTGTTGGTAGATGACCTGCAAACCATTGATGATCAGGGCGAAATTATCCGTACATCACTGGATCAGCAGGCACTTGAGCGCATAACTATACTGGTGAAAGACGCAGTCGGATTTAGTGAGGAGCGTGGTGATACAGTGAATGTCGTAAACGCCTCGTTTTATACACCAGCAGCCCCAGAGGCACTGCCAGAGATCCCTGTCTGGGAACAGCCATGGGTCTGGGATGTGGGTAAACAGGCAACAGGAGCGCTATTCGTACTGATTATGTTATTTGGAGTCATTAAACCGGTGTTACGCAATCTGTCAGAGGCTGGCAAAAATGTACAACAGGCTATGTTACCAATCACTGCCGAAGCAGGAGCTGCAGCTACGGGAATGGCAGCGGGTACCGGACAAGCCGCTCTCGCTGATAATTCAGGGCAGATGCCAGGACTGCCGCCTCCAGGCCAGAACGACAACCAGCTCGGCACAGCCAGATCCCTGGTCCAGGAAGACCCGGCACGGGTTGCACAGGTAGTTAAAACATGGGTAAACAGTGATGGCTGAACAACGGGGAAATTACAGTGGTACCGAGCGCGCGGCCGTGTTGCTGATGAGTCTCGGAGAAGATCTGGCAGCCAATGTCATGAAGCTGATGGGGCCCAAAGAAGTGCAGCGTATCGGCCAGGCCATGGCAACATTGGAAAATGTATCCAAAAAGCAGATGGGTGGCGTGTTGACCGAATTTATCACCGAAGTTGACAACCAGACCGCACTGGGTATCGGTAGTGATGATTATGTTCGCAACGTGCTAATTTCGGCGCTGGGTGAAGACAAGGCCAGCGGTATCATCGATCGGGTATTAATGGGTCATAGTTCCAAAGGCCTCGAAGCACTCAAATGGATGGACGCCCGTGCAGTTGCAGAGGTTATCCGGCTGGAACATCCGCAGATCATCGCTATTGTACTGGCATATCTGGATAGCGATCATGCGGCAGAAGTGCTGGCAATGTTACCCGTACGAACCCGACCGGATATCATCATGCGTATAGCAACACTCGATGGCATACAACCACAGGCACTGATGGAGCTGGATGAAATTATGGAAAATCAGTTCTCAGGTACCGGAACGATGAAGTCATCTAATGTCGGCGGGGTTAAATCTGCGGCCGACATCCTTAATTTCGTTGAATCTGTGATTGAGTCTGAGGTTATTGACGAAATCCGCGATTCAAATAATGAACTGGGCGACAAGATACAGGATTTGATGTTTGTCTTCGATAACCTGGCCGATGTAGATGGCACTGGTATCCAGGCCCTATTGCGCGAAGTGTCATCAGACATACTCATTCTGGCACTGAAGGGTGCAGATGATACAGTCAAGGAAAAAATATTTACCAACATGTCAAAGCGTGCAGGTGAAATGTTACGTGACGACCTGGAGGCAAAAGGCCCGGTGCGTCTGAGTGATGTAGAAGGTGCACAGAAGGAAATACTGGCGGTTGCTCGCCGTCTTGCTGACTCGGGTGATATTGTGCTCGGCGGTAAAGGCGCTGAGCAGATGGTCTGACGACGTTGGCAATGAGAAAAATTATTAACAAGGAGTCTGTGGACAGTTGTGAATCATGGCTGCCGCCACGTGTAGTGGATGAAAGCCCAAACACGGACACAGCGTCACATTCCAATCCGGGCTACATGACCGCGGCCGGTCTCGAAGAGATACAGAAACAGGCCTACGAAGAGGCCTTTGAAAAAGGGCGCCGAGAAGGCTTACTGGCAGGCAAGGAAGAACTGGCCAAACGAATCAGTCACCTGGATATCATCCTGAGTGGCTTTGCAGAACCCTATAACAATCTGGATGACGAGGTTGTGTCGGATATGGCTGACCTTGTTATCTCCATGTTACGGCAGCTTGTGCGGCGTGAAATACGTACCGACCCGGGTCAGATCATAGCGATCGTACGTGATGCGGTCGCATCCTTGCCCACTGCATCAAGTAAAGTCTATCTGCATCTGCATCCGGAAGACGTCGCCATGGTGCGTGACACTCTTTCCTTGACAGATGACGAACGCAACTGGCAATTGGTGGATGATCCGATTATTAGCATGGGTGGCTGCCTGGTCAGAACAGAATATTCACAGGTGGATGCAAGGGTAGAGACACGCATCGCCAAACTCATTGCCCAGGTGTTCGGCGATGACCGCGCCAGAGATAACGGTAAAGACACCGAGAAAAGTACTGACGGTGAACAGGAATGACTATTGAGTCACCGGCTATAGCAGATCGCAATACTGTCTGGCGTAAAAAATTAAGCGCGTATACCAGTCGTGTAGGCAACGTACCGATGGTGGTCGAAGGGAAACTGACACGCATGGTAGGCCTGACCCTGGAAGCCGTTGGTTGTCAGGCACCAATCGGAGGCCGATGCATGGTAGCCACACCTGAAGGCGGTGATATTGAAGCTGAGGTAGTGGGTTTCTCTGGTGATAAATTATTTCTGATGCCTACCGGCAACCTGCATGGCCTGGTGCCCAATGCACGCGTGATTCCGACGCATACATCCTGCGTAGCCCATGTTGGTAATGCACTACTTGGGCGTATCATCGACGGAGCAGGTAAACCGCTCGATGGTAAAGGGGCACTCAACACCGATGCAACCACCTCGCTAACCGGCAGACAGATAAACCCCCTGTTACGTCATCCTATTTCCGAACCGCTGGATGTCGGAGTTCGGGCAATAAACAGCCTGCTCACAGTCGGACGAGGTCAGCGTATGGGTTTATTTGCAGGCAGCGGCGTGGGTAAAAGTGTGTTGCTCGGGATGATGACACGTTACACTAATGCCGACGTAATTATAGTTGGCCTGATTGGTGAACGAGGTCGTGAAGTTAAGGAATTTGTACAGAATATACTGGGCGAAGAAGATCTTAAACGGGCAGTTGTGGTCGCCACCCCGGCAGATGATCCGCCCTTAATGCGCATGCATGGCGCGATGCAGGCGACTGCTATAGCTGAATATTTTCGTGATCAGGGGCTAAACGTTCTGTTACTGATGGACTCGCTAACCCGGTTTGCGCAGGCGCAACGTGAAATTGCACTGGCCATAGGCGAACCGCCCGCAACCAAGGGTTATCCGCCCTCGGTATTTGCCAAAATTCCGCAGCTGGTCGAACGTGCCGGTAATGGCGAAGAGGGCGGCGGATCAATAACGGCCTTTTACACCATCCTCGCAGAAGGAGATGATCAAAATGATCCGATTGCCGACGCAGCACGTGCGATACTGGACGGACATATCGTATTGTCACGTCAGTTGGCAGAGTCAGGCCATTACCCGGCCATCGACATCGAGGCATCAATCAGTCGCGTGATGCCCGAGATTACCGATGTTGAGCACCAGAAACGTGCACAGAACTTCAAAAAAATGTATTCCCTGTATGAACAGAACAAGGATCTAATCAATGTCGGGGCCTATCAACCGGGTTCAAACCAGCGTATAGATGAGGCCATCGACTATAACCCCCGGCTAATGGGCTTTTTGCAACAGGACATGCGCGAAAGCGTGAACTATGATCAAAGCAAGGCACAAATGAGTGAGTTGATGTCCATGCTCGCGTAAAACAAAATAATGATTGAGAGGGGTAATGGACAGATCAAAACGTATCAAACCGGTAGCTAAATTTGCACAGCAGCAGGAACGGAATGCGGCCAGTGAATTGGGTAAATGCCGTAACAACCTGAATGAACAAGAAAAAAAACTGAGTGAATTAACCGAATATCGAGACGAATATACCCGGCGTTTTGCAGTAACTAACCAGACCTCGGTAGATGCGCGAGTCATGCAGGATTATCGGGTGTTTCTGCAACGACTTAACGAGGCGATTGAGATGCAACGTGGGCTGGTTAATCAGGAGCAGGAGGCGTGCAACCGACAGACGGAGAACTGGTTAGGCAGACGCAGTCGGGCCAATGCACTTGATAAAGTAGTACAGCGCTACCAGCAGACAGACGCTAAAAAAGCACTCAAACAGGAACAACGAGAGCAAGATGAGCACGCTGCGCGTACCGGTCAGAACAAAAATATCGATTAACAACGCCTCTTAAAGAATTTGGCATAACTCTTGCTCCTTGTCAGGCAGATCCATGAAATTGCCGGCCAGGAGAGAAATATGAGTTCAGTCACCCCCCCCATTGCAGTTGCCCCGCAGACACTTTCTGCAGGCACCAAAGCATCACCTGAATCTGGTAAAAATAATGATTTCACACAAGTGCTTAGTGGTGTTCAACAAAAAGACACCAATGCAGCAGGGGTATCTGAAAATTCTTCTGGACAAAAGGGTGAGTTAGCCGGACAGGCGTTCCCGGAGCAAGGCAGCGTGCTGCCGCTGGAGGGCAAATTATTGCCGCAAAACCTGCTAGCAGCTGCTGAAAACCTGACAGATTTACCACTGGCAGGTGAGTTGCAGGAACTCGTGTCCGGACTTACTCCAACCAGCGACCAGGTCTCACCTGGTTTGCTTGCAGGTGAACTATTAAAACCAGTCAACCCGCTACCCGCCGGTGCGATACTGGCATCAACGACTACTAATCGCACAGGCAGCGACCCGGTGTTACAAACCATTCAAACGGCCGGTTTACAGCAAGGTGATGGTACTTCAATGATCGAACTGGGTGACACCGCCATGCAATCTGATGCAGAACCGGGCAAAAAAGACGGTTTTCTTCAGGCGGTGCAGGAGATGCGTTTAACATCACTGCCACAAGCGCTCGGTGATACCAGCAATCAGCTACTATCTGCTAACCGCGATGCAGTTGCCAGCCTGGTGAATACCACCACCACGACAGCCGTTGTGCCCGATACAGCCAGAGCGGCAACCATGCCGACACTGAGTCTGGATGCACAGCTCAATCGTCCCGAATGGCGTGACGAAATGGCTAGCCGGGTTAGCTGGCTGGTTAGAAATGATCAGTCTGCCGCACAGCTGCGCATTAATCCTGCGCATTTGGGTCCGATGGAAATAAGCATCAAGATGAGTCAGGATCAGGCTAGTGTCAGTTTTATATCCCAGCATATACCGGTGCGCGAAGCAGTTGAACTGGCGATTCCGCGCTTGCGTGAAATGCTGGAGCAGCAGGGGTTGAATCTGGCTGATGTAGACATATCATCAGGATATTCTCCAGCAGGCCAGCCAGATAGCGACTCTGCGGACGACACAGGTGTCAGTGATAGCGAGAAGGCGCTTAATGGTTCCGATTCATCTGATACGAATGGTGGTGAAGATATCATTCATACCCTGGCCGGTGAGCTGGAAATGGGTCAGGTCAATAGATTACTGGATGAATATGTTTGATAGCCCGGTCTCATAAATGGGCATCATGCTCGCAACGGGTAGTCTTTTGTCTGGTCGATAGTTCGCTGGTATATACATAAATTCCTTTCTTATTTCAAGTTAATAGCCTATCTGCATGTATTCAATAAGGGTATGAAATTTAGCCGAAATGCCAACATGCTGACGGCCGTTGCACGTCTGTAGCTGTCAACAACTCGTCATTCGTACAAGCAGCATTCTTATGTTCATGAATTATTTGACAAAAAATATTAAATAACTACTGGCACAGCTTTTGCAATTGCTTTTGTACAGTTAAGTGCAAACTCAGAAAAGGATATTGCAGATGGCCAGTGTTGATGATGATCTGGAGTTAGACGTTTCCGGATCAGAAAAGAAAAAAATCGGCGGTT
>ENA-ORDP01000091-ORDP01000091.1-marine-sediment-metagenome-genome-assembly--contig:-NODE-91-length-54936-cov-8.718354_pt1 | contig 54936 bp, 59 predicted proteins | sample MGYA00248627_ERZ508539 | MGnify/ENA primary metagenome ERZ508539 (study PRJEB26208, sample SAMN05571518) | marine sediment metagenome | biome: deep sea; feature: Hydrothermal vent; material...
ACCTGCCTTATTCACAGTCAACGTGAACTGCTGGGACGACGCGGGCAAAATGTCAATGATGACAGTATCGCTAGAGCTAGCCCCTTGGTTATCGGTAACGGTAAGTGTAACCGTATGCGTGCCCACTGATAGGGACACCGTCGGGTTGAGGCCGGTGGCAATCTGATTCCCATTCTCGGCCCAAACATAGCTGGCAATGGAACCATCAGGGTCAGAGGATCCACTGCCATCGAGAGTAACACTCTCTGAGCCGTTATTATCAGTATCTGTGACGGTCTGATCGGGGCCGGCGTTGGCAATAGGGGGTTGGTTAGAGGGACTCCCACTCTGTATGTTCAGGTTGTCAATGAATACTGCACTGTCTAGAGCGGGATCAGAGGCATCTCCTATTTGAAGCTTTAGTGCTATATCTGTAAGAGTATACTGGGACACGTCAATAGAAGCGTGGAGAACACCTGTGCAAGCGTTGTAAACGACATCATTAGGCGTAGGAAATGGAGGTCCTGGAATACCTGAGGAGCCAGTGACGATGTTTGAGAAAGGAGCAGTATTATCTACAGTAACTGGTTTCTCGTTAGGAAGGAGCGCAAAATTACTTGAATTCCCAATCTTCGCAGTGAAGAAATCTTGAAATGGACTGTTAAGCCACGTTGGGTTCTCTTCGGTGCAAAATTTAAAGTCAAATGTCAGGGATTGCGCACTGGCAGGTATAGAAAGGTTCAACTGCAACGTGGCCACATCAAAAGCATTGAATCCATCAGGGCTCCCACCAGGAATAGAGATTCCGCCATTGCCTTCCAGGTCAACACTAAGAAAAGTTGAGGCCTGTCCAGAGGTTGAGTTAGCTTCCCCAGTGCTAAGCACTGTGTAAGAATTGCCTGACGTAGGGAAACCTTGCAGGGGACTTTGATATACGGAGCCTTGAACAGGAGAGCCGGTCAAAATAGCGCCTTGCAAGAACCCCGCTGACTGTGAGCTTACTATTGCCTGGGCCAGTTCCAATGGGGTCACCGCCTGTGCCCTCACAAGTTTCGATGATCCCAATGAGACTACTGAATGGTTTATTGGAGGCCTGCTTGGCCTGTCCAGCGAAAACTGTTGTGCTGTCTCCTGAGCAAGCACACCACTGGACGGGATACCGGCCAGGATGAGCGCCAGACACGCCAACGACAAAGCTACCTTATACCCCTGAAATCCTTACCCTTCCCCATTTCCTATGCACAACCTAGCTTCAGGTGAAACCTCCCAATATTGGAATGGCAACAACCATCCTTTTAAAAGACGTGGCATCATACCACCCAAACCTTCTACAGAACTACTAAACCGGGAAAGTCTTGAAGAGACAAGGGTTTCTAACAGCCTAAAATGGTCCCAACGGAGCGTTTTTGATGCTGAGCGTACTCAGCGATTCTTGATGAAGCACATCACCTGTGGATCGCGACGATCATCTGAGCGCTCAGGTTGAAGAGCTGTTGCACTTGGCTGCTAACGTCCCTAAGGGTCAATTTGAATCCTCTGTCCTCGATCAAATAAGAAACCTAAAGCCTGGAAGCCGACCCGGCGAAAGGCAAACTTCCCCGAGCCGAAGAGCTCCAGTGCTTGCTTGAGCACCTCAACGTCATCTTGTCCTAAGATTATCTGGCCGTCTTTCCCAATGGCGACGAACTCTCCCTGATGCTGCCCCTCTAGCGGTTTGCCATATCGCTCATAGAGAAGATCATCCTCGTGTGCCAGCTTCAGTAAACTTTGCACTCCAGGCATCTCGCTTCAGCTCCGTTGCCCAACATTTTTATTATAGCTAAGGTGAGAAAACTCTGTCAACCGCGGGCGAGTAGGCCTCTTGGGCAGAATCTTTCGAGCAGGCTAGAGGACACCCTGTTGCCCATCGTATCATATCCATGCTAAACTGAAGTCATCGTTTGGCTGGATGAACAACTCATCTCAGTGGAGGCAGACGTGCCATGAAAACCTACCTCTTCAAAGTTGTGATCGAAGAGGACCCTTATGAAGATGGAGAGATGGCTTATCATGCCTATATCCCTGCGCTCAAAGGATGTCGTTCTGGGGATACACCCAAGAAGAGGCGATAAAGAACATCCAAGCAGCAGTCGAGGCGTATATCGAAGACCTGAAGAAGCACCATGAACCGATCCCTCAAGAGCCTAAAGAGATGGTAACCGTCTTTTCAGAGCCTCTGGTGACTGCCAATGTATGGAGCGCCAAGGATCTCCGACGGTTGAAGCTCATCAAGTGATCCCTAGCCCCCGTAACGATCCCCACGCTCGGGGATCGCAGCGGCCGATCCGGTGCTCTTACAGAATACGCCCTATGCGCTCACCCCCTGCTACGATGCTCCGAAGCTGGTTGTGGCTGTTGGGGACTCACTGTTGGTCTTGAACGTACACCCAAACGATCTCTTTGTCCAGCGTTTGAGCAAACCCAGCCGGCCGGCTGAGCGAGCACCACTCGGCCGCCGTATAAACCAAGCAGTCCGTCGGAACCGGAAGTTCGCTGACATCCCACTCTGCCGCTCGTCTAATGAAATGGCAGCCTGAATCCTCCACTACGATAATCAGGTCCAAATCACTCCCAACCCCCCAGTCCCCGCGCGCGTAGGAGCCGAAGTAACCGATGCGCAGGACCTCCGGATGCTGCTGGATGACTTCAGCGGTCCAACGACGTAGCGCTGAGCTGACCGTTTGCGCATCAGGCCATTTGAAGACGGACGAAGTCAAGGATCTCACCGGCATAACGGAGGGCCTCCTCGCTTTGCAGTGGGCCGTAGTGTTCAAACGGCGCGCCTTGGGGATGACTGTTGGGGTAGCGAGATGGAATGTAAAAATTGTCCAAGACGCGGGCTTTTTCGATAAGATCATCGGGAATCGTCATCCCCTCGGGTAGCCCACCAAGAAGTTGGGCGATCACATGACCCCACGCCTCCTGGCCTAAGTGTAGATGCAACGCCTTGACCGCCTTCTCTGCGGCTTGCTGCGCGGCAAAACAGGCCCACTCGTGACGCTTCGCCTGCTGCGAGTCTTTCGCCTGCTCCCAGTCTCGCTCGGCTTGCTTGAACCAGTCTTGAGCACGGTTGGTCATGGCAACCTCTTCGGCTCCTTTGCTCATCTCATTTATTGTAGCCAAGGCAAGCAAGCCCTGTCAATAGCGAGCGAGTCTGGTTCTCTTCGCCAGAATCTTTCGAGCAGGCTAGAGAACCACCATGTTGCCCATCGTACCGTATCCATGCTAAACTGAAGCCATCGTTTGGTTGGATTAATAACTCATCTCAGTGGAGGAAGATGTGCGATGAAAACTTACCTCTTCAAAGTTGTCTTGGAGAAAGATAAGTGGCCAGATGAAGCGGAAGAGAACGCCGTTTGGCGCGCCTATGTGCCCGCCCTGTCGGCGGCTCATGCCTGGGGCGATACAGCTCAGGAAGCCCTAGAAAACTTGCGAAATGCCGTTGATTTGATCCTCGAAGATCTGCTAGAACAAGGTGAACCCATTCCCGAGGAGCCGGTGGTCGCTGTACCGAAGCTCACAGCTCTCCACTCCCCCGATATGCCTCCGCTATCTCCCGGTTGAACGGAATATTGAGATAATCCTCGCTCAACTCCATCCCCTCCAACTGCCTGGCCCGTCGCTTGATCTCGTCGTAAGCCTGGGCGAAAAAGCTTGCGGCTTCGTCGCTTCGCCCGGCCCGGCGCAGCGCCTGTCCATGATAGTAGTAAACTCCCTCCGGATGCTGATAGCCGATGCCATCGTTGAGCATCTCGACCGCCTCGGACGAACAGGTCAAGGCCTCCTCGCTGCTGCCCTGCTCCAGATAGGCGATCGCCTGATACATCAGGCATTCTATCTCCATATCCCGTGCCTTGAGCTCGATGACCAGCGGCTCAGCACGCTCAAAGCGCTCGAACGCCTGGTCAAAACGCGCCAGTCGCGTCAACACATAACCCTGATTGAGCAGGGCCAAGGCCGCATGGCGACGATTGCCGTTCTGTTCCGCCAGCTCCTGCGCTCGCCGCTGGCAATCGAGCGCCTCTTGGTACTCGCCCAACTCCGTGTGCACCAGCCCGCGGTTGATCCAGTAGACCTGCTCGCCAGCCCGCGCGCCCAGCTCTTTGGCCAACTTATAGGCCCGCTCAAAGTGCGCCCGCGCCTGCCGATACTGACCGACGTTCAGGGCGAATACGCCCAATAGCTGTGAGGTCATCCGCTGGCCGCGCCGATTCTGGACCTTCTCATTGAGCTCATCAGCTTCGCTCAACTGCCGCGCCGCCGCTCCCCAGCGTCCAACCCGCCACTGCATCGCGCCCAGGTTGTAAAGCGCCGCCGAGAGCGCCGCCTCATCGCGCAGCTCGCGCAAGAGTGCGATGGTCTGCTCATAGGCCTCGATCGCCTCAGCATAATCACCCTGATAGGCCAGCGCCGAGGCCATATTCATCGAGCAGCGCGCCAGGTCCCGTTTGAGACCGTGGCGCTCGAAGAGGCGATAGGCCCGGCGATAGAGGCGCAGCGTCTGGGCATTGCTCTTTAAGCGCATCTGAGCGCACGCCTGCTGGTGAATCGCCCGCGCCCGACCCGGCTCATCGCCCGCCGCCCGCAGGAGCAGCTCTGCCTGCCGGGCTGCTTGGTAGGCTTCCTGATATTGGCCCTGACGGATGCGCAGCTCGGCCAGCAGGCTGAGCACCTGGCCCTCGCCGACCTCATCCTGCATTTGCTGCGCCGAGGTCAACAGCGCTTGCAAGCGCGACTCGGCCTGAGCGGTCGCCCCGGTGACCAGCCAATAGCGCACCTGCGCCAGGGCCACTTGAAACACTCGCGCCGGATCATCCAAGCGGCCTGCCAGCACCTCCAGCTCTACCAGGCATTCGGCCTGCTTAGCCCGCTGGCCGCGCGCCTCGTAGACGCTGAGCGCCTTGATCAGCAGCCCGAAATGCCCGATGTTTTCCAGGCGCCGCGTCCGCTCGGCCAGCACCAGCGCCCGGTCATAATCGTAACGGGCCAGCGCGGCATCCAGAGCCGCTTCGCAAGATTCCAGTGAGTTGGCAGCTTGAGCCCCAGGAGTGATCTGCCGCGAAGCCGCTTGAGCCAAGCTTTGCCGGTGCAATTGCTCAATCTGTGCCGAGGGCACCCGCCCCAGAGATTGCAGGTTTTTTAGGCAATCATCGTAGGCCTCAAGCGCCGCGTCCGCTCCTCCGCTGAGCAGGCAGACACGCATCAGCAGGCGATAGAGCTGCTCATCGCCCGGAGCGATCCGCAGCCCTCGTTGATAGACGCTCAGGGCTTGGTCATAACGCTTGCTCTTGATCAGACAGGCGGCATAGCTGCGCACCGCCTTCAAAGCCTGCTGGCGATAGCGCTCTCGGGGCTCGAAACTCCAACTCTCCAGGCTATCTTCGCTCAGGAAATCCTCCCGGTAGAGCTCGAGGGCGGCCCGATAGACCTCAAGAGCTCTGGCGAGCTGCCCTTCCTGCAGGTGCGCTTCGGCCTGGCGAATGCGCCTGGCAAACTCGAGCGTGTCGAGCCAACAGGCGCTCTTGACGCTGAAGGCATAGGTGGCCGGGCGGCCCCGGCGCAAGATATAGCTCGACCGTCCGTTTTCACCTGAAGTCGGTTCCAGAACGCGGCGCAGCTCGCTCAGGCGACTGTGCAGGCTACTTAGAGCTCTCTTCCTTTCAACCTCCGGCCAGAGGAGAGTGGCCAGCTCTTCTTGCGAGCAAGCCTTCCCCGGCTCGCGGAGCAAGAGCTTGAAAAGCTGAAGGGTCTTGCGCTGCGGCCATACCTCGGCGGCGATCTCTTGGCCGTCGCGCACCAGCTCAAAATGACCGAAAAGATGGATCTCCAGCACGGCAGGCCACCCCCTTGTCGCAGCACAGCCTAGCGGAAGCCAATCTAGCGCCTGGGGATAAGTGAAAGCAAATAGAGGCTCTGGCGCCGCGAAGACGTCACCCCCCGGCGATGCCCGTCGCACTTGCCAGGTGCCAGGCCGCAGCAGCAATTCCAGATGGCTTTGCTCATCCTTGGGGGTGGTTTTTCGACGAGCCAATTCGACAACTTGCACATCGTGCTATCTATTTGAATAATAGCCGCATGAGCGATTCGTAACGATCAGCTCGGAGGGAAGAGCTTGAAAGTCTTTCATGCCATTTGGGATCATCTCAACCTGCTCCATATTTGGGCGGAGTCCTCCGGCTTGCCCCTGGTCATCTCCAGACGCAGAGGACGACCGCCCAAGAGGCCAAAACCTCGACCTCATCCCTTTGCGCTCGATAGTGATTCTTTGCGGGAAGCCATCGGTGAGATAACCGGGAGCTTGATCGCCCGGAGCGCCAATTCAGGCGCGGTGACGATCAGGCTGCCCTCATTCTCCCAGGGGCCACTACCCTCTCCGGAGCTCATTCTGGAGACGGTGCGTGGGGATGAGCAGGCAACTGCTCTGTTGCCGTGGAAGCTCGCAACCTCGACCCTCGACCCCCATTCCGCCCTGGACCTGCTCCTCTCGCTGCCCATCCGGCCGCCTCATGGCATTGCCCTTGGAGGGTCGCTACGTTTTTGGGCCGAAGTGGCCAAGTTCTCGCTGGAGCTGATCGTCAGGCAGTGCTTTGTGCCGACCGTGCAGCAGATTCAACCAGAGGGCAGCACCTCCGCTCGCGCCAGTTGGGAGGTAGCCTTGGGGGAAGAAGACCGGGAGCGGCTGCGCCTGTTGGCCGCGGCCATGCCTCCGCTTTGTCGAGCGCTCGTGCCATCTGAGGATGAGCCGTCCGCGCCGCCGCTGTCGCTCATCTCTCATTTTCTCAATCGCACCGTAGACGCCTTTGTGCGAGAACGCCTGTCTGCGACCAAGTTCCGCTCCCCGCGCCGGGGGCGTCGTCCCAAGGTCATTCCTCTGGCGGAACAGTGGCTGCGGGCGCTCTCATCTGCCGATGCGACGCTGAGGGCCCCTGATAAAGAACTGACCGCTTTCACCAAGGGAATTGACTCCTGGCTGGCCCACATTCGACCGGCAGGTTCAGAGGCCCCCTTTCGCACCTGCTTCAGGGTTGAACCCCCTGAAGATGCTGAAGACGGTTCAGAGTGGCGCATCAGTTTTTACCTTCAGGCCAACGATGATCGCAGCCTGCTGGTCCCGGCAGAGCTGGTCTGGAAGGCGCGCTCGCGGGTCGTCACCTTCCTCAAGCGCAACTTTGAAAACCCGCAGGAGCGACTGCTGGCAGACCTGGGGAGGGCCTCACGTCTGTTCCCGGACCTGGAAGAGAGCCTGCAGGCGTCCCATCCGACCGCACTGGAGCTAGGCACTGAACAAGCTTACGCCTTCTTACGTCGGTCAGCGCCACTGCTGGAACAGAGCGGCTATGGGGTGCTGCTGCCGTCCTGGTGGGGTCAGCCGACCACGCGTCTGGGCGTGAAGCTGGCGTTGAAACCGAAAGCCAAAGCGAAAGCGGCTGCCAAGACCGGCTCCGGGATCATGGGGCTGGACGCCGTTCTCTCCTATGACTGGCAGATCGCGCTGGGGGAGAGAACTCTCTCTCGGAAAGAGTTCCAGCAATTGGTCCAATTAAAGATTCCTCTAGTTAAGGTCCGTGGCCAATGGGTGGAGCTGCGGCCCGAGGAGATCGAGAAAGCGGTCGAGTTTTTCCAGAAGAAGCGCGCCGGTCAGGAGATGCAACTGGGAGAGGCGCTGCGGATTGGCTTGGGGCAAGGAGAATCCGCAGTCGGTCTGCCGGTGATGGACATAGAAGGCCAGGGATCTTTCAAGGATCTCCTGGACAAACTCACGGGAGACATGAAGATCTCGCTGATCAAGACGCCCCGAGCCTTCCGCGGGAAACTCCGTCCCTACCAGCGGCTGGGCGTCTCCTGGCTGGCCTTTCTCAGGCAATTCGGGCTGGGCGCCTGCTTGGCGGACGATATGGGATTGGGCAAGACAATAGAATTAATCGCACTGCTATTGCATGAAAGAGCTGGCAAGAAAAACAAGCTGAGGCCCGATCCCACGCTGCTGATCTGCCCCATGTCCATCGTGGGCAATTGGCACAGGGAGATCCAGCGCTTTGCCCCATCGCTCAACGTCATGGTCCACCACGGCGCGGAGCGGCTCTCCGGTCGGGCATTCAAGCGGGCCGCAAAACAGCACGACGTCGTCATCACCACCTATGCCCTGATCCATCGCGACGAGAAGCACCTTGCCGCCGTGGAGTGGGACTCTGTTGTTCTCGATGAGGCGCAGAACATCAAGAACCCGGCGGCCAAACAGACACAGGCGATAAGAAGACTCAGCGCTCAGCACAGGATCGCTCTGACGGGCACCCCGGTGGAGAATCGCTTGTCCGAGCTCTGGTCCATCATCTCCTTCCTCAACCCGGGATATTTGGGATCGGCCAAGGATTTCCGCAGCAGCTATGCCCTTCCCATCGAAAAGTACCGCGATTCACAGCGCGCAGCGGCGCTCAGGCGCTTGATTGGGCCCTTCGTCCTACGCCGCCTGAAGTCAGATAAGTCCATCATCAAGGACCTGCCGGAAAAGCTGGAGATGAAGGTCCTGTGCAACCTGGTGCAGGAGCAGGCATCGCTGTACGAAGCGGTGGTGAAGGAGATGTTGGCGGTGATAGAGAGCTCGGAGGGGATCGAGCGTAAGGGGCTGGTGCTGGCAACGTTGATGAAGCTCAAGCAGGTGTGCAACCATCCTGCACAGTTCGTTCGCGATGGCAGCCCCTTGCGGGGTCGTTCGGGCAAACTGGCGCGCCTGGAGGAGATGCTGGAAGAGGCCCTGGCCGCAGGGGACAAAGCGCTGATCTTCACCCAGTTTGCGGAGATGGGCGGACTGCTCCGCCCTTACCTCCAGGAGAGGCTGGGCTGTGAGGTGCTCTACCTGCACGGCGGCACGCCCCAGAAGCAGCGCGATGGAATGGTGCAGCGGTTTCAGGAGGAGCACCGCGGGCCGCCGCTCTTCATCCTCTCGCTCAAGGCCGGTGGGGTGGGGCTGAACCTCACCGCGGCCAACCACGTCTTCCACTTCGACCGCTGGTGGAATCCGGCGGTAGAAAATCAGGCCACGGACAGGGCTTTCCGCATTGGACAGAGGAAGAACGTCCAGGTGTACAAGTTCGTCTGCGTGGGCACGTTGGAGGAACGCATCGACCAGATGATCGAAAGCAAGCAAGAGTTGGCCGAGAGCATTGTCGGCGGCGGCGAGAACTGGATCACAGAGATGTCCACGGGCCAACTCAAGGAGCTGTTCGCCCTGAGCCGCGATGCCGTATCGCTATAGAGAGGAGGGAGTCTATGGCCAGGCGCAAAAAATATTGGGAAGACAGATATTACCCCTCATCTACAGCTAAGCCGGTAAAGGATGGGATCAAGGCCAAGAGCCAACGGGGAGCGATCGGCGAGACCTGGTGGTCCAAGCGCTGGGTGAGCGTGCTAGAGTCCTTTAACATGGGAGCCCGACTGGGCCGCGGGCGCTCCTACGCCCGTCGAGGGCAGGTGATCTCCATCGCCGTTCAACCCGGCAGGGTGAAGGCCAAGGTGCAGGGGTCACGCTCCAAGCCCTACGCCGTCGAGATCAGGCTGCAGCCGCTTGCGGACCGGGATTGGGAGCTGGTCACGGAGGCGATGGCTGCTCAGGCCATCTTTGCCGCGAAGCTGCTTTCCGGCGAGATGCCCCAAAAGATAGAGCAGGCCTTCGATGCCGCGAAGGTATCGCTCTTTCCAACCTCAAGAAGCGCGCTGGATACCGACTGCTCTTGCCCAGACTGGGCGAACCCTTGCAAGCACATTGCCGCCGTCTATTACCTGCTGGCAGAGCGTTTCGACGAGGACCCCTTTCTGATCTTCAAACTGCGCGGTCGAACCAAGGATGAGATCATCGAGGTGATGAGGGAGAAGCGCGCCGCCAGGCTCCCGGAGGAGAGCGTGCCATCCCCCGCCGACGCGGGCCTCATGTCAGACGAGGAGGTCACACCGCTTGAAGAGCAACTGGAGAGGTTCTGGCAAGTGGGGGATTTAGATACCTTTGAAGTGAGACTCAGGCCGCCCGAGGTGGACGGTGCTATCCTCAAGCGACTGGGAGAGGCCCCGTTCACGATTGGGGGGAAGAATCTCGCCTCTCTGCTCGGGAAAGCCTACGAAGCCGCCGGCGCCGCCGCGTTGCGAAAGGCGTCGGAGGACAAGGCTTAAGTGGCGACATGGCGTGACCTGTCCCTACAATCACGGTGACCGCTCCCAGCCGGCGCTCGATCGCCCGCGCCAGGAAGAAGAGCAGCCGCATAAAGGGCAAACCGCTCTCCCAGTTGGCCGCGGCGCGGGCGGAGCGGTGGAAATGCTGTTCTTACCGGTAAGTCCCGCTTAAGGGGGTCATTGTGATCTACTGAGAGTTGATAAAGGGAGATTCCGCGAGTTCTTCTAGCTCCTCAACAGCCACAGGGATCACCGAGAAGACCACACCCGCTTCAAACCCCACCTCCCAAGCGACTTCAAGGAGCAGGTCCAGGGTCCCCTTATCCAGCTTGGGGACGATCACGAGAAGGTCTATATCCGATTCCTCGGTCTCGTCGCCCCGTGCATAGGAGCCGTAAGAGGGTAACCTGAACCTGGGCGTTGAGGAGCTTCTGGACCCTCTCCCGAAACCGGCGGCCCCATTGCTCAAGCTCAGATCTCTGCTCCTTCATCTGTCTCATGCTATTCATCCACACCTACTCTGGTCTCATCTACTCTTCTACATGATACGCGGCCCTTCGGCCGATACCGGCTGGCCTTCTCGATAGTCCCAGTAGCAAGCCGGTTCTTCCAAGGACGAATTGGAAGGGGATCATCGACGAAATAGGGGTATAGTAGCTTACTTGCATTGTTCAATAACTTCGTGTGCGCCCCTAAGAGCAGACTGGACCAAGATTCTGAGATTGTGGACGGAATCATTATAATCACACTTGTTGCGCCATTTCCTTAACTCGTCAAGATCAGCTTCCACGTTAATCCACCCTCCTCCCAAGCGTTGGAAATGTTCCCTAAGAAGCTTATGGTCTTCACTTGTTCGGGTGAGCCTAAACCCCTGATGTGCTGCTGCATAATTACGGGCATGACAGAAAGCTGCATAATAGGCTCGGCTTACAGAGGTTCGCTCCGCAGCTTCCGCTGAATAGCCGGAGCCGGTTTGTCCCTGCAGATCGCGCGCTAACTCAAGAAACTCTCTCCAATCAAAGGGCATCGGAAATCACTCTGCAGGCTGAAAATCAGTTGTGAACAAAAGCCACCCTTCCTTCCCAACAAGTCTCTCGCTATGTCCCCTTCGAATTGCCTTGATCTTGTCCATTACGGATTCGTCATATTCCCTAAATCTTGCGTAAAGTGCTAAATATTCATCTTCCACCTCTGGGTCTCGATAGACTTCCAACAAGAGCTGAGCTTCAGGGAGACGCTGGTGTGCTGATCCGGCGATTTCTACTGTTACATCTGTAATGCCAGAGAATCGAAGTAAATAATCAAACACCTCGTTAGGCTTTGTGATTCGAACCCCCATATTCTGGATCTCCACCATAGCATTTTGCACTTCTCCAGTTAGATCAATCGGTTCATGTAGAGAAACTCTGGAAATACCCTCACCTTCTACAGCCGTGACGATCTCTGCCCCTAGGTTAGGTAAGAGATCAGATGGTATCTTGCTCCCTCTAAATTGGAGAATCCGTTGAATCCAAAAGGGGGGCTTATCTTCTTCTTGAGCGAAAGGCAGCATTTCCTGAGATACCTCCCATGAACCTCGCTCCTGAGGAGCCTCACCCTGCACTCTCACCTGAGGCATTTTCTTTCACCTCCTGAAAAAGCTCCCTCAAACGGTCAGTAATACACCCTTCAAAAACCTCTTCCACTCTATTATGGGCCTCTTCTACCCAATCAATGGCACTTTCTACCTCCACACCTCGTGGTTTTGCCAGGAAATAGTCAATGTCCAGGTTCAGGGTAGGATGTCCAGAAGAGGCTGATGGAGCAGGTGTAAGTTGGACTCTACACCGATCCCGGTCAATGGCGTACTGGAATTCGCATCCAGCTATGAAATGTGCCATATTCTGAGAGAGTCGAGGACCAAGGAATAAGTAAAACTCAAAGTAATCCTCCAATCTTACCAGCGAGCTCGGCATCTCGATTAGGTTAATGTACCGTAAACCAATCCTTTGCAAACCTTTGACTTCCACGATGTCAGTGAGAGCTTTAAAAGCCTTTCCTATATTCTGCTTGAACCCAGCCCAGGTCGGATAGGGCTTTAAACAGTTAATCGCCAAGAGGCGAGGTCCTAATTGGACAAACATTCCTCTGTCCTTGGTGAAAAAGAGGACACGTTCGCTCGTACGAACTTGCTGTTGCAACCCTTCTTGAGTCCTCGAAATTTCCATGTCCTGCATTAAGCGCTGCTCCCGATGAGGGAATTCGTTCTTGATTTTCTCGTAAACCAGACCGGGGATAGTAAGATCCCAGCTAGAATCCTGTGCCAGTCTGAATTCACAAACAGCCTCAATGAGAGGCGGATGCGGGTATCTCCTACCCATAACGGTTGACCTCCTTATTGTCGCCAATTTTGCTCACCCTCACCACCTCATTCCCTCGAAAATCAATCACCTTCACCGCGATCCGCTTGTGCTTGCCAGGCTCGAACGGGAAAGATACTGTGCTGCGCATCTGTTCAAATGCCTCGGGATCGATCTGGGCCTTTAGAGCACGCTGGAGCTTCCCCCATGCCTTGCCGTTTCCGGGGAAGAATCGCTTGGCAGATGTGGAAGGTCATGCCGTCGTAGTCGGTGTCTAAGAACCAGGCAGCTACGTTCTCCCCACAGTCAGAATGCACCTCACCTGTAAGCGAATCGTAGGTATAGCAGGTGGCCTGGCGCTCTCGCGCCTCATAGGTGGGTGCGATGCCTGCCGGTGGGTTATTCTTCCGCCTGGCATCGTCGTGGCGACAGTTACCCACTTGCCTCTGATTACGCGCTTTTCGTTTGCTAGTCATTAGCTCACATCCCTATTCCCCACAAACTCCTGATAATCTTTAGCTATCTTAATCACAAGGTTAGCACAGGTTGATAGCCATAGTCAAATGACGCTCAGCGCCGCCCCCGCAGCCGGACGAGCAACCGCTCGGCGTTCTCCCCGACCACCCGCTGCGCTTCCTCTTCAGAGAGCCCCGCCCCGCGCGCGAGTCGAACGGCCCGCTCGGCGCCGATCAGATCATCCGGCCGGTGCGCATCGGTGTTTAGCAGCAAGAGCGACAGCGCTCCGGCTGCCCGCGCCAGCCGCACCAGGTGACCGTTCGCCGGACAGTGACCGCCTCGTGCGCTCAGCTCCAAAAAAATCCCCTTGCGCAAGGCCAATTCGGCCTCCTCACCAGAGAGCAAGCCCGGATGGGCCAGCAGGTCCACCTGGGGACATTCGAGCGCCGCGCGGTTCGTCCCCGGCTCCACCGGCTCGGAGAGCGTCTCACCATGCACCAGAACGATCTCTGCGCCCGCACGGCGCGCCCGCAGGGCTACCTCGGCGATCGCCCCCACAGGCACCTGAGTGATCTCCACACCGACAAACACTTCAATCTCTGACCAGGCACACGTCGCGTCCCGTTCGCGCCGCAACGCTTCCAGCACAGCTTCCACATTGGAGAGACTCACATGATCGGTCAAGGCCAGGACCGCTTGAGCGCGTTCCCGCGCACAGCGGATCATCTCCAGCGGTGACCAGTTGCCATCATGACTTAGACTGGTGTGGCTGTGATACTCAATTCGCCTCATCATCGCCTCCGCTCCAGCTCGGCTAACACCTCAGGCCAGCTCAATGAGCGTGCGAACAGCAGCAGGCATAGATGAAAGACCAGGTCCGCTGCTTCGTAGATCAGCTCCTCGCTCGAGGCAGCCAGCGCGACCTCAACGCCCTCCTCGCCGACCTTCTGACGCAGGTGGCGCTCGTCGCCGAGCAGACGATTGACGTACGAACCCGTCTGGGGATTCGCTGCCCGATCGGCGAAGACGGCCCATAGCTCGTCGAGGATATTTGCGCTGAGATTGCCGAAACAGGTGGGCGAACCCAGATGACAGGCCGGGCCGGTCTGCACCACTCGTACCAGCACGGCGTCCCGATCGCAGTCCAGCTGCAGCGAGAGGGCGCGCTGGACATGCCCCGAGGTTTCGCCCTTCTGCCATAGCTTCCGTCGCGAGCGGCTCCAGTAGTGCATTAAGCCGCTCTCCAGAGTTTTTTGCAGCGCCTCCCGATTGGCGTAAGCCAGCATGAGCACCCGTCCATCGGCGTCTTGAGCTATGACTGGCACCAGCCCCTCGGCGTTCCAACGAATCTCTTCCAGATCGAGCTTGAGCTCGCTCATCGTACGATCACCCCTTTCCGGCGCAAGTAAGCTTTAACCTGGGCCACGGTATACCGGCCGTAGTGAAAGATCGAGGCAGCCAGCGCCGCCTGTGCGCCACCCGCGCTCAGCGCCAGATAGAGATCTTCCGGCCTGCCTCCGCCGCCGGAGGCGATGACCGGCACACTTACGGCCTCGACGACCGCCCGCGTCAGCTCCAGATCGTAGCCATATGCCGTGCCGTCGGCGTCCATGCTGGTGAGCAAAATCTCCCCCGCGCCCAACTTGACAACACGCTTGGCCCAGTCGATGGCATCCAGACCGGTTGGATTTCGTCCGCCATGGGTGTAGACCTCCCATTGAGCCGGACCGGTCCGCTTGGCGTCGATGGCCAGCACCACGCATTGACACCCGAAGCGCTCGGCACAGTCAGCGATCAACCGGGGATTGCTCACCGCGTTCGTATTGATCGCAACCTTATCGGCCCCGGCACGCAACGCCTGGTACATCTCGTCCACCGAGGAGATCCCGCCGCCCACGGTTAGCGGGATGAACAGCCGCTCGGCGGTGCGCTGCACGGCAGAGAGCAGCGTCTTGCGCCCTGCGACCGAAGCGCTGATGTCCAAGAAGACCATCTCATCGGCTCCTTGGGCTTCGTATCGTGTGGCCAGCTCGGCCGGATCGCCGATTGCTCGCAAATCCTGAAACCTTACTCCCTTGACCACCCGCCTGTCCTGCACGTCCAGACAGGGGATGATCCGCTTGGCCAGGCTCATCGCCACTCGGCCTCCCCCTTAGCGCTGGCAACTCGGCCCATAGGCAGCACGGCCTGGCGCAGCGCCCGAGCGAGCCCCTTGAAGGCCGCTTCGACCAGGTGATGAGGGTCCTCGCCGGCCAGCGGGCGCACGTGCAGCGTGAATCTGCCCTCCAGAGCCATCGAGCGTAGGAAGTGTACATATAAGCCATCGGGCAACTCGACTTGCGCGTAAGGCCGCTCGACCAGATCGAGCGCCACCAGCACCAGCGCCTCATCCATCGGCACGACGACGTGAGCAAAGCGTTCGATCTTCAAGTCCGGTACAGCTTGGCGAATGGCCTGACCCAAGCAGAGGCCCACATCCTCGATGAGATGATGCTCATCTTCGCCGCTAGCAGTTACCTCAAGGTCGAGCCCACCGTGAATCGAAAAGCTCTCCAGCATGTGACGCAGAAAGTACGGTTCACAGCTCAGCTTCGCTCGACCGGCCCCCTGGAGGCGCAGCTTGAGCCCGACTTCAGTCTCGCGCGTGCGCCGTTGGACTTGAATCCAACTCTTCTCGGTCATCTTCTCGCTCCCTTCGTCTTGAGCTCTTTCAGATGAACGGTCCCCGCGTAGAGCGCCGTGCCCAGCACCACACCCGCCGCGCCCAGTTGATACGCTCTATAGACATCTTGGGCCCCGCGCAGGCCGCCGGCAACCAGCACCGGCGTCCGCACGGCCCGGCATAGGGCCGCGATGGGTTGCGGGTCCAGCCCCCGGAGCGAGCCCTCGATCTTCACATTGGTGTAGAGCAAGGCGGCCAAGCCAAGCGGGTCCACCTGACGGGCCAGCTCGAGCGCCCGCAGGCCCGAACCTCGCCTCCATCCTGAAGTTACGATCTCCTCGCCCCGCACGTCGAGCGCCAACACGATGCGCTGCGGGAATCGTGCGGCTATCATCCGGAGCCATTCCGGGTCTTCGGCCCCGCGGGTGCCCACAATCACCCGTTCGGCTCCTATGTCGAGCCAACGTGTGATGGCCCTCACCGCGTGCACCCCACCGCCGATCTGGACCGGAACGGACGCCGCCCGCACGATCTCTTCCAGCAGTTCGCGATTATCCCCCTGTCCCAAGGCCGCATCGAGATCGATCAGGTGCAGTCCGTCGGCGCCCTCTGCGGCGAAGCGCTGAGCCGCTTCCAAGGGATCCTGTGCGAAGCGCGCCGTGGCCGGATCGCCGCCTAGCAACTGGACGCAGCGCCCACCCAGCAGGTCAACCGCCGCCCAGATCATCGCGCCCCCTCGGCCAGAGAGAGGAAGTTCTCCAAGAGCTTCAGCCCCCGGCGGCCGCTCTTCTCCGGATGAAACTGCACCGCGTAGCTCCAGGGACCGGCACGCACTGCGGCCACCAACCGGCCCTCGTACTCCGTCCAGGCCAGAGCACCCTCCGAGCGGGTGATCCCATAACTGTGAACGAAGTAGAAATATGCCCCTTGAGGAATGCCTGTAAAGAGCGTATCTTTCGCGTGCTCAACGGTGTTCCAGCCCATGTGGGGCAGGCGCCGGGCCGGCAGCTTGACCACCCTGCCGGGGAGCAGGCCCAAGCCGGCCACATCCGGCGCCTCCTCGCTCTGCTCGAAGAGCAATTGCATGCCGATGCAAATGCCCAGGGCAGGCTTTTCGCAGACGCGCTGCCGTAGCGCCTCGCGGTGATCTTCAATCCTGTGCATCATGGGGCCAAACGCCCCGTCGCCCGGCAAGATCAGCACTTGGGCCTCAAGCCAGCGCACGATCTCCGGCGTCACCTCGACTCTTGCGCCCAGCCGCTCCAGTGCCTTCTTCAAGCTGTGCAGGTTGCCCACTCCTAGATCGGCCACGGTCACCTGCATGGCAGCACCTCGTCCAGCGCGGTCAGCAGCACTTCGAGATCGTCCGGCGTGCCCACGGTGATCCGAACGCAGCGTTGCAGGCGCGGATGCGAGCCGGCCGAGCGCACCAGGACGCGCCGGTCGGCCAATTCACGGACCAAGGTATCACGGTCGAACCCTTGAGGGACCGCGGCCAGGAGGAAATTCGCCTGCGAGGGCCAGACCCGAAATCCCCTCCGAGAGAGGGCCTGCGCCCAGCGGGGGCGCTCCCGGCGGATGAGCGCCAGATAATCGCGCACGAATGGCTGTTCATTCAGCGCCGCCGTGGCCAGGGCTTGGCTCAGGGCGTTCAGGTTGTAAGGCAGCCGTGCCCGCTCGATTTGCTCGATCAGCTCGGGGCACGCAGCGAGATAACCCACGCGCAGCCCCGCCAGGCCATAGGCCTTGGAGAAGGTGCGCGTCACCAATAGATTGGGAAACTCACACGCCCGCTCGATCCAATTAGCCCCTGCGAACTCGCCGTAGGCTTCGTCGATCACCACCGGATGGCCGGAGCGCAGCACGGCCTCAATTGAGTTGGGACTTAGCGTGTTACCCGTGGGGTTATTCGGCGTGCAGAGCACGATCAGCTCCGCGTCGACGCCCAAGATCGCATCAGCCTTCAGGTCGAAGGCCGCATCGAGCGGCACCTCAATAGGACGGGCAGCGTTGATTAGCGCGTAATGACGGTACATGGCGTAACTCGGGTTGGGGAAGACTACCGGGTCCCCGGGATTCAAAAACGTCTTGAAGATCAGGTCGAAGACCTCGTTCGAGCCGTTGGCCACCAGAAAATTCTCCGGCTGTAGTCCATAGCGCACGGCCAGCGCCCGACGCAGCGTTTGGGCTCGGCTGTTGGGATAGTCGCTCAGGTCGATCCCGGCGAAGAGCCGGGCCATCTGACCCGCGGCCGGGTTCGTCCCCAGACGGTTGGTGTTGCGGTGCAGCGCCAACCCTTTGGCCTCCGGCGGGCGATATGGCTTCAGAGAACGCAAGCTCTCTCTCATCGCCCTTCCTCCTGCAACCTCATCCGGATGGAGGCCGCATGGGCGCGCATCCCCTCGGCCTGAGCCAGCGCGATGGCCGTGGGAGCCAATGCTTGCAAACCCTGAGGGCTAACCCGCTGGTAGGAGATGGTCTTGACGAAGTCGCGGACGCTCAGACCGCCGCCGAAGCGCGCTCGGCCCGCCGTGGGTAGAATATGATTGGTCCCCGAGGCGTAGTCGCCCAGCGCCACCGGCGACCAGGGCCCCAAGAAGACCGAGCCGGCGTTCTCGATCTGCTCCAGCCAATGCTCCGCACCGTCGCTCCATAGGCATAAATGCTCCGGCGCGTAAGCGTTGACGAAGTCGAGAGCAACCGGCTGTTTCTGATAATGCAGCACGGTCACCTGGCGATCTCTTACTTCATCAGGGTCCAACCCCTGAGCTACCTCTCGGGCTAACTTCGGTAGGCTCGTGAGGAGCAGCGCCGAGCTCCCCGACCCATGCTCCAATTGTGCTCTGAGCTCCGAGAGTGACCAGCGGGCCAAGGTCGCTTCAGAGAGCTTGGCCACGCGGTCGACAATTAGAAGGATCTCGCTCGGTCCGGCGAGCAGGTCAATGCCCACTTCACCCTGTACCAGTGCCTTGGCCGCGGTGACGTAGGCGTTGCCCGGCCCGGCGATCTTCTGAACGCGTCCGATCGATTCAGTTCCGTAGGCCAAAGCGGCAATCGCTTGAGCGCCGCCGACGGCGTAGAGCTCATTTATCTCAAGCAGGGCCGCAGCCGCCTGCACGATTTGGGGGATGCGGCCATCGGGGCCCGGAGGCGTACAGACGGCGAGCTCAGCTACTCCGGCGAGGCGCGCAGGGACCGCCGCCATCAATAGTGAGGAGGGCAAATTGCGTGGAACATAAAGCCCTACCCTTCGGAAGGGCTTCACCAGTTGTCCCAGCTCGCTACCCGGCGCGACCTCCAGGTGATAACTTGAGAGGTGCTGGTGCTCATGGAAGCGCTCGATCTGCCGCTTGGCTGTTTCTAGCGCCGCTTGGAGTTCAGGATCAAGTGCTTGGAGCGCCCGGCGCTGCGCCTCCTGAGAAACACGCAGATCGTTCAACCGCACGCCGTCGAAGCGCTCGGTGAGTTCCCGCAGAGCCGCGTCGCCTCGTCGGCGCACTTCGGCCAAGATCTCGGCAACCTGGTCGCTCAGTAAGGGCATATCGCCATACGTCCCTACATCCCAGGGGACGGGCCGACTCAACAGTCGCCCTTTTTCAGCTTCACTTAAGCTTTCCAATTGAACGATGTCGGTCATGGCACCATCCTTTCGATGGGTAAGACGAGCAAGCCCTCCGCGCCATAACGCTTGAGCGCCGGGATCAGGCCGTTGATCTGATCCTCAGGTACCACGGCGTGCAGGGCGACCCAGTCCTCTCGGCCGAGCAGGTGCATCACCGTGGGCGCAGTCGCGCCGGGCAGCAGCGCCTTGACCTCCTCTAGCCGGGCTTGGGGCAGGTTGACCATCAGGTAGCGCTTGGTCTGAGCGTCAAGTACGCTCTTGAGCGCGGCCTGCAGTTCGTAGAACAGGGGCTTTCGAGCATCTGAACTCTGGGGATTGGCGATCAACACGGCCTCCGACCGGAGCAGCGTCTCCAGCTCGACGAGGCCGTTCTGGCGCAAGGTGGAACCGGTCTCCACCAGATCGGTGATCGCCTCGGCCACCCCCACCTGAGGGGCCACCTCGGTCGCGCCGGAGAGCGGCACGATCTCCACCGAGATGCCCCGCTGGGCGAAGAAACGGGCCGTCAGTCGAGGGAAGATCGTGGCCACCCGCTTCCCTGCCAACTGGGCCGGCTCACTGATCCCGCTCAGGCGCGGGACGGCCACGACCAAGCGACAGCGACCGAAGCCCAGCGGAAGAAGTGTTTGCACCGGTAGGTCGCTCTCGGCCACCTGATCGAGTCCGGTGATGCCGGCGTCGGCGGTGCCGGTAGCCACGTATTCCGGGATGTCTCCCGTGCGCACGAAGAGCAAGCGCCAGCGACCGTTGACGTCGGCGAGCAGCCGACGCGCGTGGCGTGGGACGTGCAGACCTGCCTTGGAGAGCAGTTCTAACGTCCGGTCGCTCAAGCGTCCCTTACTGGGCACGGCGATCTTCAATAGATCGGTCATAGCCGCACCCTGCGCTTAAAATAAACGCCGGAAACGTTGTTGCAGGACGCTGGAATGAGGGTGCGCGAGGTTAGAGCCTGAGGCTCAATGAACCCAGTGGCAGGGATGATGATGCGCGGTGAGACTACTCAGGAAGAAGTTCGTCAAGCTGCTAGACATTTGACTACGCATTTGCTATCACCCCTATAGACAAGATTGGGCAACAGTATACCGGCCTCGGCGAACCGTTGCAAATCGTCCTCACCTACGTGCTGAGGGCGATCAGAGCGGGGGTGGTTGCTCCGAGGCTGACAGCTCACTGCTCCTGCTGGCGATGGTTTGACTGATCTTTTGAATGAATTCCTCCAGCGACTGGGCTCCCAGATCGTGCCCATCTCTCAGGCGAACCGCCACCTGCTGCGCCTGTTGCTCCCGATCGCCCATGACCAGCATATAGGGGACCTTGAAGAGCTGCGCCTGGCGGATGCGATAGCTGAGCGTATTGCTGGAATCATCCAGCTCGGCGCGCACCCCGGCGGCAGTGAGCTGCGCGAGCACCTGCTGCGCATAGTCCTGATGGCGCTCGGCGATCGGCAGCACGGCTGCCTGCACCGGCGAGAGCCAGACCGGGAGGGCCCCGGCGTAATGCTCGATCAGAAAGCCGATGAAGCGCTCATGGGTGCTCAAAGGCGCTCGGTGGATGCAGAGGGGCGTCTCCTCTTGCCCTTGGGCGCTCTTGTAGGTGAGCTCGAAGCGGCGCGGCTGGGCGAAGTCCACCTGATTGGTCGCCAGAGTAAACTCCCGCCCGATGGCGCTCCAGACCTGCACGTCTATCTTGGGGCCGTAGAAGGCAGCTTCGTCCGGAACTTCGACGTAATTGATCCCGCCGTGCTCCAGCGCCCGCCGGACCATCGCCTCGGTCTGGAGCCATAGCTCCGGCTCATTGACATATTTTTGCCCCAGCTTCTCCGGCGCATGGATGCTAAAGCGCATCAGATATTTTTCGATGCCAAATAACTCGAAATAACTGAGATACATCCCGATGACAGCCAGAAATTCCTCCTCGAACTGCTCCAGTGTGCAATAGATATGCGCATCGTTCATCTGCAGCGAGCGCACCCGCATCAGGCCGAAGAGCTCGCCCGACTTCTCGTAGCGATAGCAGGTGCCATATTCGGCCAGACGCAGCGGTAGGTCGCGATAGCTGCGCGGTAGGGCGGCGAAGATCTTATGATGATGAGGACAGTTCATCGGCTTGAGGTAGTACTTGACCCCTTCAGCCTCCATCGCCGGGTACATCGAGCCGGCATAATAGGGCAGGTGCCCAGAGCGCAGATAGAGCGACTCCTTGGCCAGATGAGGTGTGCGTACTCGCTGGTAGCCGGCGGCCCGCTCGGTCTCCACGGCCAGCTTCTCCAGCTCTTCAATGATAATCTCTCCTCGCGGCAGCCAGAGCGGCAGTCCCGGGCCGACCTCCTCATCAAAGGTAAATAGCTGCAACTGCTTGCCCAGCTTGCGATGATCGCGCTTCTTGGCCTCTTCCCTCTGCCAGAGATATTTGTCCAGCTCCTCACGGGTGCGAAAGGCCGTGCCGTAGATGCGTTGCAGCATTTTATTATGCTCATCCCCGCGCCAGTAGGCCCCGGCCACCTCGAGCAGTTTGAACTGCTTGACCCAGCCGGTTGAGGGCATGTGCGGTCCGCGGCAGAGATCGAGAAATTCGCCGTCCCGGTAGCAGGAGATACTTTCGCCGCGGCCGGCGAACTCCTCCAAAAGCTCCAGTTTATAAGGCTCATCGTGCTCTTGAAGCAGCCGGCGCGCCTCTGCGGCTGGTAGTTCCAGGCGCTCGAAGGCATAATCTTCCTTGATGATTTTTTTCATCTCTTGGGAGATCTGCTTCAAGTCATCGGGGGTAAAGCTTTCCGGGACATCGAAGTCATAATAGAAGCCGTCCTTGATCACCGGCCCGATGGCCAGTTTGGCCTGGGGAATGAGCCGTTTGACCGCTTGTGCCAGCAGGTGGGACATGCTATGGCGATAGAGCAGTGCGGCTTCTTCCGCTTCCAGGGTCAAGAGCTGCACTTGGGCATCTGGAGACAGAGGAGTTTGGCGATCTACGATTGTACCGTTCAGTTCGCCCCCAATGACCGAACCCAGCAGCTCGGGGGCCAGTTGGCGCAGCGCTTCCTCCAACGAAGCAGTTTTATCGTATTCCAGTTTCTTGCCTTGGGGTGTCTTGATAATCATGCCAATGGTCACCTCATCATAAAAAATACCGGATAATTTGGGGGCAGTTTAACCCATAGATTGGCATGTCGCAAACGCGCTTAGCGCGAATCTTATCCCCGGTAGAGCTCCGGTCGGCGATCCTCGAAGAGATCGTTGAGCTCGGTCACTCGTTTATCAGCGGCCTGCTCAGGCTCGATATCCACCAGGCGCAGCATTTCCTCGTCGGCGGGTGCCTCGGCGAGAATCGTCCCTTGTGGCGCGGTGATCTGGCTGCAACCGGTATAGGTCAACTTTTTAACCCCGCGGTCTTCTGTGCCACAACGATTGGCCAGCACCCAAAAGATGCGGTTCTCGATCGAGCGCACCCGTGTAGTCAACTGGCCGTAGGTGGGTAGGACTAGATTGGAGGGATGACAGATGATCTGGGCGCCCGCCAGGGCCAGCGTCCGAGCCGCTTCCGGAAAGAGATGATCGAAGCAGATCAAGACTCCCAGCTTCACGCCCTTCAGGTCGAAGAGCGGAAAACCAAGATCGCCCGGTTGGAAATAACGCTTTTCTTCGTAGAAGAGATGCGCCTTGCGATAAGTGCCGCTTAGGCCCTCTGGGCCGACGAGCACCGCGCTGTTATAAAAAACATCTCCTGAGCGCTCCGGCAGGCCCAGCAGCAGATGGGTCTGTAGACGCGCGGCTAAGCCTGTCAGAAATTCGGTGGTAGGACCGGGAATGGGCTCAGCTAGGGCTGCGACCTCGGCCTGGCTAAGAAAGAGATAGCCGCTGTTGGCCAGCTCCGGCAGGACGATCAGGTCAGCGCGGGCGCCCTCCAGCGCCTCGGCGATCTGCGCCAAGTTGGCCTGGGGCTCTCCAAATCTCGGGGCGAACTGGTAGAATCCAATGCGCATTTTCTCGCCTCCTTGCGGATGGGTTGTGCCTATTCAAGCAGCTCTTGGCCGGAGATGCAAACCTGCGCCCCGCTTATCCCCATGCCAGGGGACAACCTTCCTAGCCGGCAGGCCCGGCTATCGCCTAAGATCGGCCAGATTTCTAGACCGGGAGTGAGAAACCCGTGCCCTCAGGGAAGACGCACTTTGCCTTTGAACTCGTGCTCTGGCCACTCTTTCTCGCCGGCTATGACTGGTTTCTCCAACCGACTACAACAGAGTTGACCCTCTTCACCGGCGCCTATATCTTCTCCAGCCTGCTGCTCAGCCCCGACCTCGATCTCTATCGGAACCGGGCCCGGCGACGCTGGGGACCGTTGGGCTTCATCTGGACCCCTTACGCCAAGCTCTTCAAACATCGCGGACTCAGCCACAGTTTACTATTTGGCACCATGACCCGCTTGCTCTATCTAACACTGCTCTTCAGTCTGGTCGCGGTGGGCCTGGCCTACGCGGGGCTGGCCCTGCCGGGCAAGCTGCAGATCGAGCCGCGCCTGCTGCTCATCGCCTATGCAGGCCTCGCCCTGCCTAACCTGCTCCATGTCTTGCTCGATCGCCTGGTGAGCGCGTTCAAGTAATTACCGGACCTCCCTGGTGAGGGGTTTGCACCTTTCAGAGCCAGAGCGCTATAATTCACCGGTGCTCCGGCGGAGGGCTGATTAACCCATGCGAACGATCCTTCTCTTGACTATCACTGCTTTGCTGGTTGCCATCGGTCTGGTCAACTATTTCAGCTATGACCAGATCGGCATCGCCTCCTGGTACGGCCCCAAGTTCCAAGGACGCCGCACCAGCAGCGGCGAGCGCTTCGACATGAATCAGATGACCGCCGCCCACAAGAGCCTGCCCTTCGGCACCATCGTCCGGGTGGTGGACTTAAAGACCCAACGTAGCGTGGTGGTGCGCATCAACGACCGCGGGCCGTTCATCCCCGGTCGGATCATAGATCTTTCCTATGCAGCGGCCAAAAAACTGGGTATCATCGGACCGGGCACCGCGCTGGTAGGGCTGAAAATCATCTCCAGGCCGGCGGAGAAAGCTAGATGATTCGCACTCAGGAAAATGACTGCTCCGATGAGGAGCTCTACCGGCTGCTCCATCCCTGGGTGGCCGACTGGTTTCGCAGCTCTTTTCAAACTTTCAGCCCACCGCAGCGTGGAGCCATCCCCCTGATCCAGGCGCGCCAGAACTGTCTCATCTCGGCGCCTACCGGCTCCGGCAAGACCCTTTCCGCCTTTCTGGCCGTCCTGAGCGAGCTGGTGAGCCTCTCCGAGCGTGGCCGGTTGGAGGAGCGCATCTATGCCATCTATATCTCGCCCCTGAAAGCCCTGGGCAATGATATCGAGCGCAATCTCAATGAGCCATTGCGGGCCATCACTCGATTGGCTGGGCGAGAGCTGGGCATCCGCCTGGCGGTGCGCACCGGCGACAGCACCGCTTACCAAAAACAGCGAATGCTACACAATCCTCCGCATATTTTGATCACCACTCCGGAATCGCTGGCGATCAGTCTGACTGCAAAAGGCTTCTCTCGGCATCTCACCCAGGTCCAATGGGTGATCGTCGATGAGATACATGCCTTGGCCGAGAACAAGCGCGGCACCCATCTGGCGCTCTCGCTGGAGCGACTGCAAGAGCTCGGCGACTTCACCCGGGTGGGCCTCTCGGCGACCATTAACCCCCTCGAAGAGGTAGCCAAGTTTCTGGTGGGCCGCCGCTGGGGGCGCGAGCTGGCCGAGGTCGCCCCGGCTGGAGCCGATCCCTGGCGCGATTGCTGGATAGTAGACCGTCGCTTCGATAAACAGCTTGATCTGCAAGTACTCAGCCCGGTGACAGATTTTATTCGCGCCTCGGCCGAGCAGTTGAGCGGCAATCTCTACGGGTTGCTCCATCGCCTGATCGCAGCGCACCGCACCACGCTGATCTTTACCAACACCCGCTCCGGCACCGAGCGGGTGGTCCATTTCCTCAAGGAGCACTATCCTCGCTATACAAAGCTCATCGGCGCCCATCACGGCTCGCTCTCCAAGGAGCTGCGTCAGCAGATCGAAGGACAGCTCAAGGAGGGCAAATTACGGGTGGTGGTCTGCTCTACTTCGCTGGAGCTGGGCATTGACATCGGCTACATAGACCTGGTGATTCTCCTCGGCTCGCCCAAGAGCGTCACCCGCGCCCTACAACGGGTGGGCCGCTCCGGCCACAAGCTGCACGATCGGGTGATGGGGCGCATTCTGGTCACCGGCCGCGACGATCTGGTCGAGTGCGCCGTGATGCTAAAATGTGCCATGGAGCACCAGCTCGACCGGCTGCACATCCCCACCAATGCGCTCGACGTCTTGGCCCAGCAGATCTTCGGCCTACTGATGGACCGGCGTTACTATCTCGAAGACCTCTGGGAGCTGGTCACCCGTGCTTATCCCTATGCCACGCTCGATTATGCTGACTTCGAGCGGGTGTTGGAGTATCTGGCCGGCGAATACAGCTCGCTGGAGGATCGCTGGGTCTACGCCAAGATTTATTATGACCGAGAGCAACGGCTGATCGGCAAGCGCGGCCGGCTGGCGCGGGTGATCTACATGACCAACGTGGGGACGATTCCCGATGAGTCCTATATCACCGTCAAGGTGGGCGAGCGGCGCATCGGCCAGATCGAAGAGTCGTTTCTAGAACGCTTGCGCAAGGGCGACATATTCGTGCTGGGCGGCTCCGGTTATCGCTTTCGCTATTCGCGGGGGATGACCGTGCAGGTCGAGCCGGCCAGCGGGCGCAGTCCCACCGTGCCCTCCTGGTACTCGGAGATGCTGCCGCTCAGCTTCGGCCTGGCGCTGGAGATCCAGGGCTTTCGCGCGCAGTTGTCCCAGATGTTCGCCCGCGGTGAGCCGGGGGAGGTCATCCGTAAGTTCATCAAGAACTATCTCTATCTGGACCGGCAGGGGGTCGAGTCGCTCTGGCGCTACTTCGCCGAGCAGCAGCGCTATGCTCAGATACCCCACCGGCACAAGATCCTGATCGAGTACTATCAGGAGGAGCTGCACCCGGAGCTCTGGCGCAGCCCGATCAAGACCTGGGTGATCTTTCATACCCTGTTCGGTCGGAGGGTGAACGACGCGCTCAGCCGAGCGCTGGCCTGGCTGATTGCCCGTCGTGAGGATCAGGACGTGGAGATCGGCATAACCGATCACGGTTTTTATCTGGCCTATGAGGGCCAAATCAAAGTGATGGAAGCCTTTGAGCTCCTCAAAGATCGCCCGTTGCGCGAGGTGCTGCGCGACGCCCTGGCCGACTCGGAGATCCTCAAGCGCCGCTTCCGCCACTGCGCCACCCGCTCGCTGATGATCCTGCGCAACTATAAAGGGCGGCATAAGTCGGTGGGTCGCCAGCAGATGAAGTCGCTGATTTTGCAGAGCCTGGTGCTGCGCATGGACGAGTATTTCCCGGTTTTGCAGGAGGCCTATCGCGAGGTACTGGAAGACGCCATGGACATCGAGAATGCGGAGCGGGTGCTGGCCGAGATTCGGGCCGGGGTGATCGAGATACAGGGTCAGGTCAGCGCCACCCCTAGCCCCTTTGCCTTTCACATTGTGATGCAGGGTCGCTCCGATCTGGTGAAAGCCGAAGACCGCCAAGCTTTCCTGCTGCGGATGTACCGACAATTGTTGGAGCAGAAGGCCGAGGCGTCAGGTGCGAGATAGACAGTCCACTACCCCAGCGATAGGTTGGTTCTTCTGGTTGCGGGGACCGGATTCGAACCGGCAGCCTCCGGGTTATGAGCCCGACGAGCTTCCTGTTGCTCCACCCCGCACGTTGAAGGGATTATACCGCGCCCGACGGGCGACTGCAAGGCTCGAATTGTCTCAGCAATAAAGTGCTCGAAACTGGAGGTGAGCTTCAGGGTATTGATGCTCATGCGATCGGTAACGAGACCTCACGTTCTTCGACTCGCCATGCGGTTGCACCTGATAATCTGGCGTATCCTACAGCAAGCCGGTGTAGCTCTGCTCCCTGGTAATGGGATCGCTGCCCTAGATGTCTCCAGCTGGGACTGTGCTCATACCAGCCGCTACTACTGCCAACGGGTCAAGCTCAAAATCCGAGCCATTAAAACAACCCTGTGGGTAGATACCGGAGCCCAGACCATCTGGAACTTTATACCCTGCTAGGCGGCCTGGCCGTGTGCGCCTGAGGCTTAGCTTACTTCACGGTCATTCGCCCCACCCGCCGTGAGCGCCGGCATCACTAACCCGCGAATCCTGCTAGACGGGGGCGCTCTAGCGAGCCTAGAGTGAGCCGTCACCCTCTGGCACGGTTCCCCAGACCCGATCGGGTTGCGTGTCTCAGTTGGTGCACGTGGTGGTCATCGAAGAGAATCACCGGTTCGATCAGATCATCTGATGAGAGTAGCTTCGGCCTCTCCAACCAGATTCCTGTGGTGGGGTGGAGGCCGGCAGTGCGTCCGGGTCGCTACGACCAGAGGTGGATCACTTCAACGTCATGCGCACTGTGGGCGACGCGCTGGGCCTCGGTCCGCTGAGCCTTGGAATCTTCGCGATTGGGCGGGAGGCCTTTTTAGGTTATGAGGTTCCCAGCCCGGCTCGATCTCGGCTCTAGTCCGCCGCTGGCGTCTCGCTATTGCCCTCGTCTGCCTTTCTCAGCGCCTCGATCACCTGGCCAACCAGCTCCGGCCTCAAGGCGATTCCTTTGCGAGTCGGCTTCCACTCTTCGCCCGCGTCGTAATAGACCCGAATGTCAACGTACTTATTGCCCTTGAAGGTCGTCCTCTTGACCACGATCTTCTCCCCTTCACTCTTCACGATCTCGGCCAAGACCTCATCGCCCGCGTCGCTCTTCTCAACAGTCATATCAGCTACCTCCGATTAAAATCCTGATTAATTTCGGTTGGCTCATGCTTTAAGTATACCACCGGCAGCGTTGTCCAATGCAATATGAGCACGAGCGCTCCACACTCGAGATGATCAACTAGGTAGCGTGAAGGAGAAGGTCGCTCCCTCTCCCGGCCGGCTCTCCGCCCAGATGCGCCCTCCGTGGGCCAGGACCAATGCCTGGGCGATCGCCAAGCCCAAGCCAGCCCCTCCGCTGGACCGCGCCCGGGATTTGTCGCCGCGATAGAAGCGCTCAAAGATATGGGGCAGCTCCTCGGCAGCGATGCCCGGCCCGCTGTCCGAAACGCTGAATTGCACCTCGTCTTGTCTCACCTGAGCCGAGAGGCAGATTCGCCCGCCGGCCGGGGTAGCGCGCGCCGCATTGCTCAGCAGGTTAAGCAGCACCTGCTCGAGGCGCTGCGCGTCGGCTTCCAGTTTGGGCAAGCGGGCCGGCAGCTCCAGCTCGAGGGTGATGCCCTTCTCGGTCAACCGGGATTTGATCGCCAGGCCGGCCTGCGAGAGCAACTGGGCCGGATCGAGTGGGGCCCGCTCTAAGGAGAGCTCGCCAGCCTCGGCCAGCGCCAGCTCACGGAGATCGCGCACCAGCCGGCTGAGCAGCAGCGTCTTGGCGTGCAGCGCGCTCAGGTTCTCGTTGGAAGGGGCCAGCACGCCATCAATGAAAGCCTCCAGCCCCCCTTGCACGATCATCAGCGGCGTGCGCAGCTCGTGCGAGACGTCGGCCAGCATCTGGCGCCGCGCCCGCTCGGAACGCTCCAGATTGGCGGCCATGCGATTGAAAGAGCGCCCCAACTGGCCCAGCTCATCCTCGCGGCGCAGCTCCACCCGTTGATCCAGCTTGCCCCCGGCAATCCTCTCCGAGGCCCGCGCCAGCGCCCGCAGCGGCCAGGTGACCTGGCGCACCAGTCCGGCCCCAAGCAACAGCGCCAGCAGCGCCGTCAGACCGCCGGCCAGCAGGATGGCGCGATTGATCGAGCTCATGAAGCCCTGTTCCAGCGGGGAGCCCCCCGGCTGAAAAGGCCCTATGAGCAACACTCCCACCGACCGATCTTCCACCTTGATCTGGGTGCCCCGCGCCAGCTCTTCAGGCGAGAGCTGCCGGTCTTTCAACTTGGCCACGGAGCTAAAACGCACTCGGCCGCTCCGATCGGCCAGCAAGAAGGGTCGCCCCATCCGACGACTCATCAGGATCAGCCAATGCAAATTGAGCTTATCCCAACCGCCCTGACGGGTATAGTACTCCCCCAGCGCCCCACTCAGCACATGGGCGATGCGGGCGTTGCTGCGCGCACTGAACTCCTCAAAAACCTGAATAATCGCCCGATCAGCCAGCGAATAACTGATCGCCGAGGCGAGCAGCACGATGATCAGAAACGCACCGATTAGCTTAGCCCCAAATGGTATCTTGCCCCATAAGCGCATCGAAGTCACCTCGCAACGTCTGATGATAGCCCAAGAATGTGAAGAAGCGATGAGCGTCCCCGCTCAGCCACGGAATCTATAGCCTACACCGTAGACGGTGATAATATATTGCGGATCTTCCGGGGAACGCGACAGCTTGCGGCGCAAGTTCTTGACGTGGGCGTCTATGGTGCGCTCGAAGCTCTCATAGGTCGAGCCCTGCAAGCGCTGCAACAGTTGCAGCCGGCTGAAGACCCGTCCCGGATGCTCGGCCAGAGTGGTCAGCAGCCGAAACTCGGTGGGAGTAAGCGTGAGGGGTTGGCCACCTAGGCTGGCCTGGTGGCGCTCGATGTCAATAAGCAACTCGCCACGCTCCAGGCGCTGAGGCTTCTTGGCGGAGCCGAGGCTGCGCCGCAGCACGGCGCGCACCCGCGAGACCAGCTCGCGCGGACTAAAAGGCTTGACCAGGTAATCATCGGCGCCCAGCTCTAGGCCGGCCACCCGATCGGACTCGCTCACCTTAGCGGTGAGCATGATGATCGGCACCTGCGAAGTGGCACGCAGCCGACGGGCGACCTCCAGACCGTCCAATTTGGGCAACATCAGGTCGAGCACCACCAGCGCGGGCTGCACCTCTTGAAAACGCAACAGTGCCTGCTCCCCGTCGCCGGCGCAGGCGACCCGGTAGCCGGCCTGCTGCAAATAGCCGCGCACCAGCTTGACCACCCACTCCTCATCGTCAACGACCAAGATCATCTGTGTCATAGAACCTCCGGCCAGTTCTAGCTGATCAGACCTCGCTCCAACAAGAAGAGCCGATCGTTGAATGGCAGGACCCGATCGGCGAATATCTGTGTCTCTTCATGACCTTTGCCCGCAATCAGGATCGCCTCACCAGGTCCGCTCAGCTCGAAGGCCCGCAGGATGGCCGCCCGGCGATCGGGAATGGTCTCATAATGGTAGGGTAGACCTGCCAGACCGGCGGCGATCTGGGAGATGATCGCCTGAGGATCTTCCTCTTTAGGGTTATCGCTGGTAATGATGGTGTAATCGCTCAGCCGCCCACTGATCGCCCCCATCAGCGGCCGTTTATAAGGATCGGAGTCACCGCCGCAGCCGAAGACGGTAATCAGCCTGGTATAAAACGGTTTGAGGGCCAGAATTGCCTGCTCCAGCGAGTCCGGAGAGTGGGCGAAGTCTATGATCACCGTCTGGCCGGATACGGCACGAAAACGCTCAAAACGCCCGGTTATCCGTCGCACCGACTCGATGCCGGTTTTGATCGCTGCGAGGGAGAGGCCCCGAACTAGACCGACCCCCAGGGCGGCTAGCGCATTATAGACCGATAGCCGACCGGGGAAATGGCTCGTCAATGGCAGCCGACCTTGGGGAGTATGGGCCAGGAAGCGCACCCCCTGCGGCGAAAGTTGTAGCTCGTCGGCCCAGATGTCAGAGCGAGCCGAGAGGCCGAAGCGCAGTGTTTGAGCCCGCGTAGCCTGGCAAACCTGCCGCCCATAAGAATCATCTCCGTTGACCAGCGCGGTGGCCTCCGGTTCCAGGGATTGAAATAGCCTGAGCTTGGCCGCCAAATAGTCGGCGAATCCACTGTAGTAATCAAAATGATCCTGGCTGAGATTGGTAAAGACCGCCAGATCAAAGTGGCAGCCGCTCACCCGCTCCAGCGAGAGCGCGTGCGCCGAGACCTCCAAGATCAGATGGGTGTGGCCGCTTTGCCACGCTTGCCAGGCGAGCTGCTGAATCTGTGGGGACTCCGGGGTGGTGCAGCTCAGGCCGCGTCGGCAGGCGTTGCTAACCGTGGAGATCAGCTCAGTTTGCGCCGTGCCGAGCACCGCGGCGCTCAGGTGGGCCACAGAGGTCTTGCCCTTGGTGCCGGTGATCCCCACCGTAAAGAGCCGCCGAGTGGGAAAGCGGTAAAAAGCACAGGCCAACTCGGCCAGCGCGCGGCGGGCATTGACCACGCGCAGATAAGGCACATCATCGGGAAGCTCAGGCTGTGGAGTTTGGCCCACAACGGCTCCGGCTCCGCTTTGCAGCGCTGCGCCGATGTACTCCCCGCCGTCATGATGATAACCGGGAATGGCCACGAAAAGATCGCCCGGCTGCACCTGCCGCGAATCGTAGGCGATGCCGCTGATCTCCAGCTTAGGCAGCGCGGCGTGCGCCCAGAGGCCGGCAGAGTGCAAGCTCTCGGCCAATTGCCTCAAGTTGGCTCTCGGTCGTTTGGCTGACATGGCCCGAATCAAGTGGCCGGCCTGGGAAACTTCGCTAGGCTTAAATATCTAAGTTGGTGGTCAGCTTGGCGTTCTCCATGATAAATTCCCGCCTAGGGGCCACCTCGCTGCCCATCAGGATGGTAAACAGCTCTTCGGCCTCCAGGCCATCCTCGATGGTCACCAGCTTCAGGATACGATTTTCCGGATTCATAGTCGTCTCCCAGAGCTCGTGGGGATTCATCTCGCCCAGCCCCTTGAAGCGCTTGAGCTGCAAGCGCCCGTTCTGCTTGGCGCGATAGGCATTCAGCTCTTCATCGGAATAGAGATAGATGCTCTTCTTGCCCTGTTTGACCTGATAGAGCGGCGGCTTGGCGATGTAGATATGCCCCGCTTCGATCAGCGGCCGGAAGTTGCGGAAGAAGAAGGTCAAAAGTAGCGTGCGGATATGGGCACCGTCTATGTCGGCATCGGTCATTAGAATGATCTTACTATATCGCAATCGTGTGGCATCGAAGCCTTCGCGGATGGAAGTGCCCAAGGCGGTGATAACCGAGTTGAGCTCTCGATTATCGAGCAGTTTGCTCAGGGCGGCCTTCTCCACGTTGAGCACCTTGCCTCGCAGGGGGAGAATTGCCTGGAACTGCCGGTCTCTTCCTTGTTTTGCACTCCCGCCGGCCGAATCTCCCTCGACGATATAAAGCTCGCAATGCTCCGGGTCCTTCTCCGAGCAGTCGGCCAGTTTGCCCGGCAGGGTGGTAAAGCTGAGCGCGCTCTTGCGCCGCACCAACTGGCGCGCCTTTTTGGCTGCCAGCCGCGCCTGAGCCGCGTTCAGCGCCTTCTCCAGAACGGCACGGGCCACGCTGGGATTCTTGTTGAGATAGATGCCCAGTTGCTCGCGGATGAAGCCGGAGGTCTTCTCCTGAATATCGGGGTTGCCCAGTTTGGTCTTGGTCTGACCTTCAAACTGCGGATCGGGCAATTTTACGCTCAGAATCGCCGTAAGTCCCTCGCGTACGTCCTTGCCCTCCAGGTTCTGCTCGTCCTTGGTGATGATCTTCTTCTCGCGGCCGTACTCGTTGAACACGCGGGTGAGCGCGGTCTTAAAGCCGGTCAGATGAGCTCCGCCCTCTTTGGTATTGATATTATTGGCAAAGGCATAGAGATTTTCCTGATAATCAGCGGTAAATTGCAGGGCAATTTCCAGTGAGGTCTCGCCCTCCTGATGCAGGTAGATCGGCTCCGGATGCAAGAGCGTCTTCCCCTCGGAGAGCGCCTTGACGAAGGCGGTCAGGCCGCCGGCAAAGTGGAAATCCCGTTGGATGCCGCTGACCTGGTTGTCCAGCTTGATCTGCAGGCCGGGATTGAGATAGGCCAACTCGCGCAGCCGGTGGGAGAGTCGGGCGAAGTCGTATTTGATCTCGCTGAATATCTCCGCGTCGGGCAGGAAGGTGACTCTGGTGCCGCGACCCTCGGTGGGTCCGACCATCTCCAGGTCGGAGATCCGCCGTCCGCGCGAGAAGCGCTGCCGATAGAGCTGCCCGTCGCGGATGCTCTCGGCGACCAGCTCTTGGGAGAGGGCGTTGACCACCGAGACGCCCACCCCATGCAGTCCGCCGCTCACTTTATAGCTCTTATGATCGAACTTTCCCCCGGCATGGAGCTTGGTCATCACCAGCTCCAGGGTATTCATCCCCTCGGGGTGCATCTCCACCGGGATGCCCCGCCCGTTGTCGCGGACGCTCATCCGATTGTCCGGGTGAGCGATGACTTCGATCTCGGTGCAATAGCCGGCCAGCGCTTCGTCAATGGCGTTGTCCAGCACCTCCCAGATGAGGTGCATCAGTCCCTCGGTGCCGGTGCCGCCGACATACATGCCCGGTCGCAGGCGCACCGCCTCAAGATCCTTGAGCACCCGGATCGTTTGCGCGTCGTACTCTTCGGCTGTGGCTAAGGTCTGGTTGACGATGATCTTTCCCCCTCTCGCCGGTTCACCACCACAAAAAGCTTATCCGAATTGTAACATATTGACCTGCGCACTTCAAAGGTTGGCGGTCGCCTCTGTGATGGACCATAGAGACCGGTACCAGGATGAGCAAGGGAATAACCCGTATTCCTAGGCATTTCTACCTCCTACTGGTCACCTTAAAGCACTAACATGGTCATGTACTGGCCCGCCGACCGTTTGTCTGCCGGGCGGGCGATCACTTATACTCCTATGCATACGCGCTCGGCCGGCCAGACCCGGAGAGCAATTTGCGCCTAAAGGGGGAGAGTTCGGTTGGAAGCTGAAAAAACAGTATTACGGCTCAAAATCAACGGCGAGATATTTGACCTCGTGGCTCCGGTGCACAAGAGCTTGTTAGAAGTGCTGCGCGAGGAATTGGGGCTTACCGGTACTAAACACGGCTGCGAGCTGGGCGAATGCGGCACCTGCACGGTGTTGGTCAATGGGAGACCCGTGCTGTCCTGCCTGACCTTGCCCATTGAGGTACAGGGCCAAGAGATCACTACCATCGAAGGGGTGGCCCATAACGGCCGACCACATCCCTTGCAAACCGCCTTCACCGAACTGGGCGCGGCGCAGTGCGGCTACTGCACGCCGGGCATGATCTTGACTGCCAAGGCGCTGCTAGAGCAAACACCCCACCCCAGTCGCGAGCAGATTCAGGAGGCGCTCTCCGGCAATCTTTGCCGCTGCACCGGTTATCTGAAAATCTTTGAGGCGGTCGAGCTGGCCGCCGCACAGCTCGGGCGGAGCGAAGGAGGCAACGCATGAGCACCAGGGAATTTTCGTTCGTGGGCAAACCCGGACCCAAGGTGGACGGCTTGGCCAAGTGCATGGGTCTGACCAAGTATGCCGATGACCTGAGTCTGCCGCGCATGGCCTACGGTAAACTGCTGCGCTCCAGCGAGGCGCACGCCCGCATCGTTGCTCTTGATACCAGCGCTGCCGAAGCGCTGCCCGGCGTCTACGCCGTGCTCACCGGCGAGGCGCTGCCGACGCAGTTCGGCATCATGCCCGTCAGCCAGGATGAGTTGACGCTGGCCACCCACAAGGTGCGCTACGTGGGCGATCCGGTCGCCGCGGTGGCAGCGATAGACGAAGAGACGGCCGAGGCAGCCTGTGAACTGATCAAGGTAGAATATCAACCCTTGCCATCGGTCTTCTCGATCGCAAAGGCGCTGGCCCCGGTCCAGCATGCTCAGGACCGAATTCATGAGGATTTCGGTCAGGGGGGCAATATTCACAAGGTTGTCGCCCTGGAGTTCGGTGATACCGTAGCGGGCTTCCGTCAGGCCGATCATATCGCAGAAGATCTTTTCTTCTATGAGGGAAATACCCATCTGCCCATGGAGCAGCACAGCGTGCTGGCCCAATACGAGGCCAATGGCAAGTTGACCGTCTGGTCTGCCACTCAGACGCCGCACTATCTGCACCGGGCCTTGGGTGTGGTCCTGGACATCCCCATGAGCCGGATGCGGGTGATCGCCCCGCCGGTGGGCGGCGGTTTCGGCGGCAAGGACGATCCCTTCTCGCACGAGCTGGCGGCGGCCAAATTGGCCATGATCACTGGGCGCCCGGTGAAGATCACCCTCACCCGCGAGGAGGTCTTCTATGCCCACCGCGGGCGCCATCCCACCTTGATGTGGATCAAGACCGGCTGGAAGCGCGATGGCACCATCGCTGCCATGCACTGTAAGTCGTATTTGGACGGCGGGGCGCACGGCAGCTATGGTCCGGCGAGCATCTACTATACCGGCGCTCTGCAGACCTCCACTTATCAGGTGCCGGCCTACAAGTTCGAGGGAGTGCGGGTTTTCACCAACAAGCCGCCCTGCGGTCCCAAGCGGGGACACGGCACGCCGCAGGCCCGCTATGCGGTGGAGATCCATCTGGACAAGGTGGCCCGGCAGTTGGGCCTGAACCCGGCAGAGCTGCGCCGGCGCAACCTGATCGAGCCCCATTCGGTCACGGTCAACTGGCTGGAGATCACCACCTGTGGCTTGCGAGAGTGCCTGGAGAAGGTCAGCAAGTCCTCAGGCTTCAATGAAAAACATGGCCGGCTACCCGAAGGTCAAGGGGTGGGCCTGGCGGTGGGGGCCTATATCTGCGGGGCGGGTTTGCCGATCTATTGGAACGCGCTGCCCCACTCCGAGGTGCAGCTCAAGGTGGATCGCTCCGGCACAGTCACTGCCTATTCGGGGGCGATAGATATCGGGCAGGGCTCCGACACCGTGCTGGCGACCATCGTGGCGGAAGTGTTGGGCCTGCGGCCCGGTGAGATTCATTTGGTCACTGCGGACACCGACCTGACGCCGATTGATCTGGGCAGTTATGCCAGTCGGGTGACGATGATGATGGGCAACGCGGCCCTCCAGGCCGCCCGGCGGATGCGGGATAAGCTGCTGGCCCCGGTGTCCCGGCAGTTGGGTCTTGCGGCCGAGCAACTGGTCATGAAAAACGGTCGCGTCTATGATCGGGATAACCCGCAGCAGGGCGTCAGTTTTCTCGAAACGGTCCAACTGGCCGAAGCCGAGCAAGGACCTCTGACCTCTGTAGGCAGCTACACACCGCCACCCAAGCTGGGCGATTACAAGGGTTCTGGCGTGGGTCCCTCGCCCGCCTACAGCTACTCGGCCTGTGTGGCCCAGGTGCACTGCGACCGGGAGACCGGTGAGGTGCGGGTGGAAAAGATCTGGCTGGCGCACGACATCGGTCAAGCGATCAACGAGACGCTGGTGATCGGTCAAGTAGAGGGTGGGGTCTACATGGGCTTGGGTGAGGCATTGATGGAAGAGTATCCTTTCCGCACCAAGCTGGGGACGCACAAGATACCTTCGATGCTCGATTATAAGAGCCCCACCGCGAAAGACATGCCGCCGGTAGAGACGATTTTGGTCAAGGAGTACGAGGAGCGTGGGCCATTTGGGGCCAAGGAGGTGGGGCAGGGACCGCTCTTGGTAGTGATGCCGGCGGTGGCCAACGCGGTCTATGATGCGCTGGGCGTGCGCATAGACGAGCTGCCGCTGACCGCCGAAAAAGTTCTCCAGGCCCTGGAAAAGCAGGCCAAGGGTGGTCTGGGCCGCGTGGGACCCAAGGAGCTGCCGCCATTTGAGTTCCCTGCGGCCATTCGGGTCGAGCCGCCGGAGGAGAGTCCTTAAATTGGCTGGTTGCCCCTGCAAATGCCACCTATTCCAGTCGCCGCAACTGGGGTTTCTTGAGCAGGATCACCAGGCCAAAGAGCAAGCAGATCAGCGCCCCCGCCGCCACGGCCACCGGTGCCCCGTAAGCATTGGCCACCGCGCCGGCCTGTAAGCTGCCCAAGGGCAGCATGCCCATGAAAGTCAGGGCATAGAGGCTCATCACCCGCCCGCGATATCTCTCCGGGCTGAGTGTCTGCAAGAGCACATTGACATTGGCGTTCTGGAGTACCAGCCCAAAGCCCACCCCGAAGAGTGCCAGCCAAGAGAGTAGAAATAGCCGCGATGCCGCCAGCAGCAACAGCATGCTGGGGAAGAGCAGGTTGCCCAGAGTGAGCCAACGCCCCTTGTCTCTCGATCTGCGGCGTGAGGCGAGCAGCAGGGCAGCCAAGAGCGCCCCTAGACCAGTGCCACTCAGCAGTAGGCCATAGCCTGAAGGGCCGGCATGGAGCAGATCGCGGGCGAAGACGGGCAGAAGGGTCCCGTAGGAGATCCCGAAGACGCTGGAGACGATGACCAAACTGAGCAATACCAGGAGGGTCCGGTTGCTCCGCGCGTAGCGCAGGCCATCCTTCAGCCGCGCCCAGACGCTGCCGGAGAGATCGGCATATCGCCCGGCAGGAATCCGCATCCGCAGGAGTGCACCGATGACGACCGAGAAACCGAGGGCATTGAGATAAAAAGAAGCGGCCTCACCGATTGTGCTGACTAGGATACCAGCGATGGCTGGTCCGAGAGTACGCGCGGCGTTGAAGGCGGAGGAGTTGAGGGCAATGGCGTTCAGCAGATCGTCCTGACCGACCATTTCCATCACGATCGCCTGGCGGGTCGGGATATCGAAGGCCTGAACTGTGCCCAGCAGGAAGGCCAAGCCGATGATCTGCCAGACCTGAATCTGCCCCGTAGAGGTCAGGATGGCCAGGGCTAGGGCCTGTAGCAGCGCCCCGGCGTTGGTGAAGATGAGCAGGTTGCGCTTGGGAAAGCGGTCGGCCAGCACGCCGCCGAAGAGGGCGAAGAGCAGCACCGGCAAGTACTGAGCAAAGCCCACCAATCCCAGATAGAGCGGCGAATCGGTCAGCCGATAGACCAACCAACCTTGGGCCACCGTCTGCATCCAGTTGCCGGTCAGTGAGATGATGCGGCTGGTCCAGAAGAGCCGGAAATTGCGGTGCTTCAGCGCCCTAAAGGTATGGGGCAAGCGGGTCGCACCGTCTAAATCCTCATAAGAAAAGCGCAAGAAGCGACGCACCGGAAAGCTCCTTTCGGACAACCGGTTCAGCCTAGCTCACGATGCCGGCCAACTGCTCCTCGCGATAGGCCAGAGAGAGCGGTTCCAGGAGTAGGTCCAAGTTGCCGTCCAGGATCTCTGCCAGGCGATAGAGGGTTAGGTCAATCCGATGATCGGTCACCCGGTTCTGAGGGAAGTTGTAGGTGCGAATCTTCTCCGCACGGGCGGCGCTGCCGATCAGGATGCGCCTGGTGGAGGCCCGCTCCTGCTCGGCCTTGCTCGTGGCGCCTGCCATCAGCTTGGCCCGCAGCAGGCGTAGCGCCTTCTCCTTATTCTTGTGCTGCGAGCGTTCCTCGCGACAGGTGACCGCCAAGCCGCTGGGTTTGTGCACGATGCGCACCGCCGAGTTGACCTTGTTGACATTCTGTCCGCCCGGACCGCCGGCGCGGAAGGCCTCGACCTCTAGGTCGGAATCCTTGATATTGATCTCCAGCGGCTCCACTTCGGGAAGCACCGCCACGGTGACGGTGGAGGTATGCACCCGTCCGGCGCTCTCCGTCTTGGGCACCCGCTGCACCCGGTGGACGCCAGACTCGAACTTGAAGCGGCCGTGAACCCCACCCCGCCCGGAGACGGAGAAGACCACGCTCTTGAAGCCCCCAATGGGGGTGGGATGCGCGTCCATCAGCTCCAGCTTGAAGGCGCAACGCTCGGCATAGCGGTCGTACATGCGCAGCAGGTCCGCGGCAAAGAGGGTGGATTCGTCGCCGCCGGTGCCGGCGCGGATCTCGATGATCGTCCCCCTGGCATCCTGCGGCTCCTGGGGGATCAACAACTGCTTGGCTTCGGCCAGCAGAGCCTGGCGTTGCTCCCGCTGGGCGACGAGCTCCTCACGGATCAGCTCCAGCATTGCCTCGTCGGTTTCTTCACGCTGCAACTGCTCAGTCTCACCGATCTGCCGCTCCAGCACTTGGAGAGCCTGATGAGCGTCAGCCGCCCGCTTCAGTCGGGCGTACCGCTGAGATAGCTCGATATAATGCGGGTCGGCTATGGCCTGGGGCCGGCTAAGCTGCTCTGCTAGCGCTTGGCTCTGGTGGGCCAACTCGGCCAGTTTAGCTAAGATCGTTTCGCTCACGATTGCCTCCATCTCACAGTGAGGAATTTAGCACTGGATCAACGAGCCAGTTTACCCGACCCGCTAGCCAGATGGCAAGCGCAGTGTTCTTGCGTCTATGAGAGCTTAGCATAAGGGCATATAGGACCGGCTTTAAGAATATGCCGTCTGAGAGGCTATCAATTTGCTTTCGAGGCGGGTGGCACTTTCCTAAACACTGGCCAACCGGTGCTGTCGGGACTGAGCGACTCTGGGTGCGATATCGCCCTCTAGGTCCGTTAAATGCAGAGATAACAACGCATTGGCCCCGACCGCCCCGCCGATAACCCGCTCGCTTTGGGCCTAGGCCCCCGAGCTCCGACTTTCCTTTCTATTGATCTTCGTTGTTGGAAGGGGACGGGGTAGGTATAATCACTGGAATGAGACCTAAAGGCAGTGCAGCAGAGTTGGAAGTACGTCGTCGGATTGGGGGCAGATTGCTGCAGCAAGGCAAGGGCGTGCGCGAGGTAGCGCGTCTGGTGGGGGCCTGGCCCTCTTCGGTCAGTCGCTGGAAACAGGCCCTGGAGCAAGGGGGCCTGGAGGCGCTGAAGGCCAAGCCACATCAGGGGCGTCGGCCCCGACTGCAGCCGGAGCAGAAGCAGCAGCTGGTACAGGTTCTGCGGGCCGGTCCACAGGCGGCGGGATTTGCCACCGATCTGTGGACACTGGCGCGGGTGGCACAACTGATCGAGCGTTTGTTTGGAGTGAGCTATCATCCGGGCTATGTTTGGTATTTGCTGCGCGCTATGGGCTGGAGTTGCCAGAAGCCGGAGCGGCGGGCGCGAGAGCGGGACGAAGCGACCATTGGCACCTGGCGCCAGGAGGAGTGGCCCCGGATCAAAAAAAAGCCCGGCGCGAGGGGGAAAGCATCGTTTTGATCGACGAAAGTGGCTTTATGCTCCAGCCGGTGGTGCGCCGCAGCCGGCAGGCCTCCCACGCCGAGGCGGCCCAGGACCTGCTCAGCCTGAACGTGGGACCGCTGCCTCCACTGGAAGAGCTCCAAGAGGAGATCACCGATGCCTTTGCCGCGGAGGACTGAAGCCAAGCTCTACTTCCTCGATACCAACCTGATCGTCTACGCCCTGGGGCGCTCGCCGGTTACCAGCAGAAACAGCAGGATTTCAACGATCGGCTGATTGCCCAGGCCATGCGGGTGCAGGGGATCACGAAGATCGTGACCGCCGATCGCCGCTTTACCTGGATCAAGGGAATCCGACGCCTCGATCCACCAGCGCTAGCCGCACAACTGGAAAAGGCCTCCTAGGCCCGGGGGGACCTGTCCTTATCGCCTGGCCGAGGACATCTACGGCACCAGCTCAGAGAAGCCATCGGCCGCTTGCTGCCAGTAAGAAAGACCGGCTTCGGCCTGCCAGCCGGGCTCTCGAACGCGGCGCAGATAGACCAGCGTGCCCAAATGATAGAAAACGTGTTGGGTGACCCGCTTCACCGTCCAGGCCAAGCTCAGCGGCCCTCGCTTCGTCGCAACTTGTTGCTTGGACGCTTCCGGACCGGCTTCTTCCACCGAGCGCACCAGCAATGTCTCCATATCACGGAGAAAAGCCAGAGTATTCTCCAAAGCATCGCCCTCCGGCCAGTCGGGCACGCTATAGCCCAATATACTCAGCCAGTAGCGCTCGGCTCCGCCTAAGTGCACCAACAGTCCCTGAATAGACTTCACCTGCTCGGCCGGCTTCCAAACAGCATCCTGCTGCGCCAAGCCCTCCGCAGCTTGATAGACGCACTGCCTGGCCAGCCGGTAGGTCGCCAAGAGTTCCGCTGAAGCTGCCATGATGAACAGGATAGCACAGATTGGCCGCCGCCGTCTAGACTGCTTATATGACTAGACTCAACCGGAAACATGACGGCGATCATAGCCAAACCGGGCGCGGGCGACTATTATTACCTTGACTCCTAGGCAGCCTGCCTGCCCAAGAGCCAAGCTACTGACAACTCACCTCCTTGGAGGGCTTGGGGTGAGCCAGAAGCTCCGAGAGGAGCGCTGGCGGTTTTTACTCGCGCCCGCGAGGTTTTTCCCGCCGGTGGCTCATCCTACGTGTAAGCCTTCGGCCGGGCGACCTCGCGGTCGCCCGGCTCCTTTTTGTCATCCAGCCGCCGCCAATTGGATTAGACAAGACAGCTTGAATCGGGGATAATAGTCAAGCCTCACTTCAAGTGGGGCAGTTCAGCTGAAAGGGGTTGCCATGTTTAAGCGAATTCTCTTGCCGACCGACGGTTCACAGGGAGCCTCTGAGGCGCTCAACTGTGCTACGGCGATCGCGCGCAAGTTCGATAGTGAACTGGAAGTGGTCTTCGTCACCGAGCCTCACCTCATGCTCACCGCGCCTTACTCCGAATCCATCTTGATGGACGCGCTGCAAGCCACCCGCGAGGAGGGCGAGAACGTCTTGGCCCAGGCGACCGAGACGGCACGCCAATCGGGAATTGATCAGGTCAAAAGTGCGATGCTGGAGGGCCATCCGGCCGAAGAGATCGTCCGCTATGCCCGCGAGCACCAGATGGATATCATCATCATGGGCACCCATGGGCGCCGAGGGATCAATCGGATGCTCTTGGGCAGTATCGCCGAAGAGGTCGTGCGCACGGCCTCTATGCCGGTGATGACCGTGCGGGTGAGCGGTGGTTAATATCTAGTTGTGAGGAGGAACCAGTAGATGCCCAAGCAGCGCAAAAAGAACCGAGTTTCATCCAAGCTGATGTTCAAGCCTATTCAACTGATGATCGGCGCGGTCGCCTTAGCGGTCATCGCGGTGATCGTCTTGATTGCAATTAGCCAATTCTCAGCCCGGGGACCCCAGGAGGCCTCGACCCCCAACGGAGCGATAGTGACGGCGAAAAGCGAATGCCCCAACCTGATCTCCGGCTACACCAGGACTATGGGCTCGCTGGAGGCACCCGTTCAGTTCATCGAGTTCTCCGACTTCCAATGTCCGGTCTGCGGGCGCTTCGCCCGTGATTACGAGGCGCGCATGATCAAAAATTTTGTCTGCACCGGCAAGGTGCGCTTCACCTATAAAGACTTCGCCTTCATCGGTCCTGAATCCAAGCTGGCGGCCCAAGCGGCCAACTGCGCCACTGACCAGGGCAAGTTCTGGGAATATCACGATAAGCTGTTTACCAGCCAGCGCGGTGAGAATAGCGGAAACTTCAGCGAAAAGCGACTCAAGGGCTTCGCCCGTGATCTGAAACTCGATATGGGCACCTTCTCCCAGTGCCTCGATTCGGGCAAATATGCGACCCAAGTGCAGAGTGAATTCCAAGAGGGCAAGGGGCGAGGGGTCAATGCCACCCCGACCTTTTTCCTCGATGGCAAAGAGATTCGTGGGCTGCCGGCCAGCTACGATGTCCTGAGCCGCTTGCTCAAGAAGGCGCTCAGCAATCAGTAGTTAGCGGGAGCCGTTTGGCCAGACACCGGCTGCGTCCCAGCCGAGCTCAGGCCGCGCGGCGCACCGCTAGCGAGATCCCATTGCCACCGCCCATGCAGATGGTGGCCAGGCCGGTCTGGGCCTCTCGATCGTGCATGGCCCAGACCAGCGTGGCCAGGATGCGCGCCCCCGAGGCCCCCAGCGGGTGCCCCAGGGCGATCGCTCCGCCGTTGACATTGACCCGCTCCCAGTCCCACTCCAGCTCCCGGCCATCGGCCAGCGTCTGGGCGGCGAAGGCCTCGTTGGCTTCGATCAGATCAAAATAATTGATCTCAACGTTCATTTTGGCCAGCAGGTGGCGGGTCGAATAGATCGGGGCGTAGAAGAGCTCCAAGGGCTCTGTGCCGGAGATGGCATAGTCGGAGATGATGGCTAAGGGCTGCCAGCCCCGCTTGGCCGCTTCCTCCTGAGTGCTGAGCAGCAAGACTGCAGCACCATCGTTCAGGCCGGGCGCGTTGCCGGCGGTGACCGTGCCCTGCGCTACGAACGCCGGGCGCAGCTGAGCCAGTTTCTCTAAAGAAGTGTCTGGCCGAGGAGTCTCGTCGGCCTCGATCGGACCGTCCTTGCCCTGAAGCGGGATCAGCTCATGGGCGAAGCGGCCCTCACGGGCTGCCCGCACCGCTTTCATGTGGCTCTGGTAGGCATAGCGATCTTGATCTTCGCGGGAGATCCCGGATTTCTCGGCGGTATATTCGGCCGAGTTGCCCATGTGCTGCCCGGCGAAACTGCACCACAGGCCATCATGGATCAGCATGTCCACCAGCTTGCGGTCACCGTATTTGAAGCCGCGACGAGCGCCATAGAGCAGATAGGGCGCGTTGCTCATCGCCTCCATCCCTCCGGCGATGATCAGCCGAGCGTCGCCGGCCTTGAGCGCCTGGGCCGCCAACAGCACCGCTTTCAGGCCGGAGCCGCAGACCTTGTTCACCGTCAGCGCCGGGACAGCCGGGCTCACCCCGCCGCGAATGGCCGCCTGACGGGCAGGTGCCTGGCCCTCGCCACCCTGCAGCACGTTGCCCAGGATCACCTCGTCGGGCTCATCGCCCTGCAGGCCATTGCGTTTCAGCAGCGCCCCGATGGCCTGAGCTCCTAGCTCGGTGGCGCTAAATTGGGCCAGTCGGCCACCGAAGCGGCCGATCGGGGTGCGCAAGGCATCTACGATCACAATCTCACTCTTCATGGGAATCGCCTCTTGGTTAAGTAGGGGCGTATAGCTATATGTCCCTACTGATGCTCGCAGTATAAGCATCGGGGTTGGCGCTCGCCACGGGCTTGACGGCCTGACCTGCGGTGGCTTATAGTTACTCTAGGGCAAGGAGCATAGCGAGCAGATAAGCTATCCAGCATGAAAGAAAGACTCGACCATCTATTGGTGAAGCGAAAGCTCTTCAAGAGCGGCAGCGCGGCTCAGCGGGCTATCCTGGCCGGCGAGGTCAGGGTAAATGGTCGGCTGGTGGATAAGGCCGGAGCCCAAATTCTCGAGGAGGCCAAGATTACCCTGACGAAGAAAAATCCCTATGTGGGACAAGGCGGCCTCAAGCTGGAGGCCGCCCTGAACGCTTTTGACGTTGACCCGGCCAAGCAGACCTGCCTGGATGTCGGCGCCTCGACCGGTGGCTTCACCGACTGTCTCCTGCAACACGGGGCGCACAAGGTCTACGCCGTGGACGTGGGGACCGGCCAATTGGCTTGGAAGCTGCGTCAGGACAAGCAGCGGGTGATCAACATTGAAGACTTCAACGCACGCTATCTCAAGCCGGTGGACATCGGCGAGCCGGTGGACCTGGCCACGGTGGATGTGGCCTTCATCTCGCTGAAGCTGATCCTGCCGCCCCTGGCGGTGATCGTGCGACCTAAAGGGAAGATCATCGCGCTGGTCAAACCGCAGTTTGAGGCCGGGCGGACCCAGGTGGGGCGCGGTGGGGTGGTGCGCGAGGCCAAGGTTCATCTGGCCGTCTTGGAGCAAATCGCCCACTTGACGCAGGAGGAGCTGCAGATGTCGCTGCAGGCGGTGATCACCTGTCCGGTGCGGGGACCGGCGGGCAACCTGGAGTTCTTCTTCTATCTGCTCAATGCACCCGATCTGGCCAAGCCGATAGATTTGGAACGGTTGGTGAGCGAAGCGCACCAAGAGCCATGAGCCAGACCCACACGGTCGTCTTCGACATCGAGACGGCTGCTCTGCCCTTCGAATCGTTCGATCAGGCTCAGCAGGATTATCTGCTCAAGCTGGCCGAGTTGGAGCCGGACGAGGAGAAGAAAAAGCTCAAAGCGGAAGAGCTCAAGGCGAAACTGAGCTTATACCCGTACACAGCTCAAATTATCATCATCGGGATGCTCAACGTGGAGAGCCGACGCGGGGTGGTCTACTATCAGGAGAGCGATCCGAGCGCTGACCGGAGCCGCTGGCGCTCGGCCGATGGCTTGATAGAGTTTCTACCCGGCTCCGAGGTGGAGATCTTGCAGGCCTTCTGGCAGGCGATCCCCAAGTATCGGCGCTTTGTAACTTTCAATGGTCGTAGATTCGACTGCCCATTTGTGCTGCTGCGCTCGGCGCTCTTGGGCGTTCAGCCCACGCGCAATCTGATGCCCTACCGCTATGATTTCAAGCTCCACTGCGATCTGATGGAGCAACTGGACTTCTACGGGGCGACGCGCAAATACACCCTGGATTTCCTCTGCAAGGCCTTTGGGATCGACAGTCCCAAGGCCGGAGGGATCAACGGCACCGAAGTGGGGCAATACTTCGCCGAGGGCCGCTGCCGCGAACTGGCCGAATACTGTCTGGGGGATGTGCAGGCCACCGCCGAGCTCTATCGGCACTGGCGGCAGTATCTCAGCTTCGAGCGCCAGGCGGCCGGCTAGATCCCATGCTCATCGTGGGCTTGACTGGTGGCATCGCCAGCGGCAAGAGCGTGGTAGCCCGCGCCTGGATGCACCAGCCCGGCGTGCTGGTCATCGATGCCGATCAGGTGGTGCATTCTCTCTATCGTCCGGGTACCCCGATCTATCACCGGCTGGTCGAAGCTTTTGGGGAAGGGATCATAGACTCACAGGGCCAGCTAGACCGGCGGGCGCTGAGCCGACTGGTCTTTGGCGATGAGCGGGCGCGCCGGCGACTCAACGCCATCGTTCATCCGGCTGTGCGCGAGCGGTTGCGCGAGCTGGCCGAGCGGGCGCGCGCCAAAGGCACGGAGATTTTGGTAATTGAGGCGGCGCTGCTGTTAGAGTCCGATCCGGTGGAGCGCAGCTTTTACGACTGCTATGTACTTGTTACTGTAGATGCCCCCAGTCAGCTTGAGCGGCTGATGGCCCGCGACCGGCTGAGCCGCGAGCAGGCGTTGGCGCGCATCGAGTCCCAGAGCTCGCAAGCGGAGAAGATCGGCCGGGCCGATTATCTGATCTCGACCTCGGGCAGAGTGGAAGATACGGCTAAGCGAGCCAAAGAGCTGCTGGCCAAGCTGCGGGCTAGGGGGTCAGAGTTTGCCTTTTGATATCTGATGACTCCCTTCCACCCGTTTCACTATATAACGCGCCGCCTCCAAATAGATGATTCTCCTTCTCCACCAGCAGATGATAGTGATTGGTCATCACAAGCTCTGACCCTCTGCACACTCGCAGAATAACTAGCGGATCAGCGGCGGCAGCGGCTTTTGCTCGAAGTCAAAGCAGTCGGTCATGTCGTTGGCCTGGACGTCCCGTTGGCCCAGCGAGCCCAGCTCAAAGTTCACTTCCAGAAATTTGACCAGCGAAGAGTGCTCAAACTGCGTCTTGCAGATGAAGCCCGGCTTGGCGAAGGGCGAGATCACCAGCGTGGGCACCCGGGGTCCCAGGCCGATGGCGTCAACCTGCGGTGGGGGCAGATGATCGTAGAAGCCGCCGAAGTCATCCCAGGTGAGCAAGATCGCGCTGCTCTGCCACAGCGGGCTCTTGCCCAGGGCATTGATCAGACGCACCGTGTCCAGCTCACCCTGGCTGACCGACATCGGCGGGTGATCGCTAAAGAAGACCTCCGGAATGTACCAACTGACCTGGGGCAATGACCCTCGCCTCACATCTTGGAAGAAATTGCGGGTGGAGACGACGTTGGTTGCCCACTGCTTGGACCGGCGGATATGGCGGATCGCGTCGAACGCTTCCACGCTGATCGTCTTGTCCTGCGGGGCGTACATCTTCCAGCTCAGCTTCTTCGCATTGAGCAGATCGGCGGCAGTCTGGAAATCGAAGCAGGGGAAGACTTTCTTCACCTTGCCCTCGGGAGTCATGATGGGCATCAGCGTGCCCGGAGGGCTGTCACAACCCCAAAAGAGCGTGCCGATCGGATTATCGAAGCCCCCACCCGATTGGGCGGCAATCGTGTGCAGATGGTTGGGAAAGCTGGGACCGAGCACCGAGGTGAAATAATGATCGCAAAGCGTAAAGGTCTTGGCGTAGGCCCAGTAGTGCGGCAGGGACTTTTCATCATACTGGGTATAGCCGAAATGGACGCCTTGGTAGGTACCGTTCTTGACCAGATCAAAGCCGTCCATCTTGCCCCCATCAACGGCCTTGAGCGCATCAGCGTGCGAATGGCCCAGGTCAAAAGGCAGGGCATCTCGGGCGTCGGCTAGCGGAATAGTCTCGCCGGTGGAAAGCTTGCCGCTGGTCGCCCCTTCGGCTCCAGGGAATCTGCCGAAATAATTATCAAAAGTGTGGTTCTCTTTGACGATGATGATCACATGCTCGATGGGACTCACCCCGGCGGCCGCGCTCTGCGGCCAAGAGCCGACCAGGCCGGCTCCCCAGAGAGCCAGGGTGCCCAGACCCATCCGACGCAAGAAACTCCGGCGGTTTAGCCGCTTATTCTCTGCTTGTGGCTTGCTCAGCATCATGCCCCCTTAGTAAGTTATGCAAGTTATCTATGGACTGGGAAAGGGTGGCCCGTACATCAGCTCGATCTGCTCTCGATCCTTGAGCACGATCTGGCGCGGGTCGCCCAAGTAACGCTGGCCATTGACAAAGGCTCGCACGCTATGCCCCTGATCGGCGACTTTATCCAGCAAATGCTGCGAGTCCAACCGTTGACCCCAGATGTCGAAGAAATCACCCAGCGTGTAATCGCGCTGAATCGGAGACTCGATATGGATGACGCCGTTGGGTCTGTGGGTGTGCAGCCAGTAGAGGCAACGAGGCAATATCCCAATATTGGCCGGGACCGTGCGCTCCTGGCCCTCGATCACGATGGTTAGCACGGGATGGATATGAAAGACCAGACTCTCCGAGGATTCACAACGTATGCCGTCTATCACCTGGCCTTTAGCCGGAGCGAGCTTGCTATTGCTGTTGCTACTACTATTGTTGGCGCTGGCCTGCGCCGGAGCGCGGTTGCCGGCCAACCCGAAATATAGCCCCAGGGCGATGATGATCAGCAGCAGCGCGCCTGCCCCGTACCATAAGCCGCTCCTATGCTTTGTACCCTTCTGCTTGGCTTTACGCTTAGCCATCGCTTGTCATGACCTCCTCTGCTGCGGCCAGCTTAACCGACCGGTCGGCCCCCGGTCAAGCTCTGGAAAAGCAGAGAGAGCCGCCTAGCCCTATCGGCAGTTTTGCGGCTCTCCCCTAACTATCAAGCGCATATATGGGCGGTTAGCGTCGCCCAACTGTGCTTTTTTCCTCACGGTCCACGTAATCGAGAATTGCCTGGACCACCAGGTAGTTCACCGAACGATCACGCTTCCTGGCCAGCTTGGCCAAGCGCTCGATCGGCTTTTGCTGTCGCTTGTCCTGTGGGACATAGATGCTCAGCTTGTCCATCGGCATGGCTTATCATCCTCCTTTTCATAAGGAAGTGGACTGAGATCAGAGCCCAACTGCTACCTCCCTCTTCTCTCAGCCCGGCTCTCCCTTGGTTGGTATTGATTTAATTCTAAACCATGGGCCAGTCAAATGCAAGTGCCTGCGATCCATTTCCCCCAATCAATGCTCAGCCGGACAGCCTGGTTGCCTGGGCCCGGATCAGCAGTACTTGCACCCCCGGTTGATCCAAATGGCGCTTCAGCTTCGCGCTCAGTTCGCTCGGACCGGTCTGGGCCAACTGGAGTTGCTCTACCTCCGTTGCCCCGCAGGCCCGGGCCAGCTCCGCGATCCGCTCCAAGCCGGGGATCGCTTGCGCGCCCGGCGTCATGGCCGATATCCCATTCGAGAGCACGATCACCAGCAAATTGTGCCGCTGCTCGACCGCATTGAGCAGGGCGGTGATCCCCGAATGCACAAAGCCGGTATCCCCGATGATGGCGATGCCCTTTTGGCCGGCCAGCGACAGGCCGCCGGCGGTGGCGATCGAGGTGCCCAGCCCATAGGCGGTGGTGATGATCTTGGGAGGGAAATAACCGTGTAGGATCGAACAGCCCACGTCGCCGGCCACCGGATAGCCTTCCGGCAATAGCTCAGCCAGCGCCCGGTAGAGCGGCTCGAAGCCGCCGCAGGGCAGTTCCATGATCGAGCTATTGGGCTGCGCTTGCACCCTCAGATCAGGTCCCTGAGGCTGGCGCTGCCAAGCCGCCTCGATCTGCTCCCGCTCCAGGCCACCGAAGCGGGGCAGATGGCCGCTCAGGCGCCCGATGATCTCGGTTTCGTGCTGGGCCAGGCCCACCAGCGCCTGCGCGGCCCGCTCGATGATCGGGGCCACCTCCTCGACGACCAGCACCCGCTGCAAGGGCCGCATGAACTCACTCAGTCGCGCTTGGGGCAGGGGATGGGCATAGCCCAGAGCGAAGTGATTTTCGTGCCCCACCAACGAGGAGACGAACCCGCAGGAGATCACGCCCTCTTTGGCCGGTCCTCGGGATATCCGGTGCAGCTCTGAGCGCTCAACTTGAGCTTGCATCTCCGGCTGGATCTTCTGATAGAAGTATTGATAGCGCTCCAGGACCAACCTGTCCCAGGCGCGACCCCGCTCGAACTGGCCGCGGGTGCGGGCCCGGGAGTCAGGCAGCGCCGCCGAGCCCTTGCTGCCCAACAGGCGGGCGGTGATCTGCATCAGCACCGGCAGGCCTAATTGTTCGGACAGTTCGATGCCCTCACGCACCGAGCGGGCCAGATGGGCCGGGTCCTGAGGGGTGAGCACCGGCAGCTCGCTGAGCAGGGCGTACCAGCGCGAATCGAGCTCGACGGTTGATTTCTGCGCCCCGGGGTCGTCGCCGACGACGACCAACAGGCCCGCACCGCTGCCGTGGGTCGTCGCGCCAACCAGCGGATCGGAGGCCACGTTGGCCCCCACCTGCTTGATCACCACCGCCGCGCGCACCCCGGCGACCGAGGCGCCCAGCGCCTGGGCCAGCGCCGTCTTCTCCTCGACGCTGATCTCAACGTGCAGGCCGGTGCGGGCCAGCTCATCGAGCAGGACGGTGCAGGGGTCGCCGTAGACCCCGGTGATCAGCCCTAGCTCATTCTCTCTCAGCGCTCCGACCAGCGCTTTCAGGCCATCAGTCTCGCCCATGGGCTCAGCCGGCGATCGGCCGGCGGAAGTGGAAGACGAAGTAAGAGAGCGTAGTTGCCGGCTTGCGCGCGATGTCAATGCTGACCAGAATGCTCATCGTCCCTTGGGCCTCCGCGAAGAGCCCGGAGCCGGAGGTGATCACCCCGGCCAGTTGATGTCGCAGAATACCTCTCACCGGCCGATCGCCGCCGCAGTTACAGATGGCCCAATCTTCGAGGGTGCTGCCATCGTTGAAGCTGTGACGGGTGCGCACCATCAGCCGCCCGCTGCCGGGGTCGGCGGGATCGGGAGAGATCTTCTCCTGAAAGGTGCCGGCCAGGCGCCCGTCCATCAGCCCTCCCACATAGAATATCTTGCCCTTCAGCATGTTTTTCCCGGTAAAGACGCCCTCTGAGCGCAGCACCAGGGTGGTGGAGGTGAGGAAGCTGAGCGAGCTGATCTGGGCGCGCGGCAAGCTGCGCATCCCACGCTCGGTGAGCAGCGAGAGGCCCTGGTCATTCACGATGAAGGGCTGGCCGATGACGAGCTGCCCGTCATTGAGTATGGCGATGGCCTGAGGGCCGAGGCCCACCGAGGCGCCGCCCACGGCCAGCAGGCCGCCTAACAGCAGCACGGCGACGGTCAAGACGGCTACGATGCGTCTGGTCATTAGAAAACTCCTCCTTATAGTAGGGGCGGATCTGAGCTTCGCCCTCCTGGGTTTGATCATATCAGCCAAGACGATAGGTGTGCAATCTCAACTTGATGGCCTAGCGCTCGCCGTGCAACTCCTTGTGCTGGATAAACTGCATCCGGTTGGAAGTGATGACCAACAGGTCAATCGGCCCGCCCACGGCGGCATAGCGCGGCTCAAAGCGCAGTGCCTCTACAGTAGTGCGCATGAGAAATAGGGCATAATCAACGGCGTCTTGCAGGGGCATGGCGTCGAAATACGGCGTGGACTGAGGATCTATCAGCCGGTTGGTGATGCTGGTCTCACCGCTGCGGGTGATCCCGTAGACGATTTGGCCCTGCTCATTGACATTGCGTCGCACGGGGAGCGGCTCGATCTGGGTGTGGCAACTGTAGACTTGTGGCAGCTGGCGATCGTGCTCCAGCCGATAGCCGGCCACGTGGAAACCGACGCTCACCTCGGGGAACTCCCGCTTGAAATACTCGATCAGTCTCAGGGCGATCGCTTGGACGCTCTCGGTGGGCCGCGGGCGCTCGCTCATGTCGAACTCCCGGATGTGGGTCTCGATCGCCTGTCCCTCGATGATCACCGAATCGAAGCAGGAGATGCCCACGCCAGCCTCATCGAGGGCGATCAGCTTCTGGGCATTGTCGGAGAAGGCCAACTGCTGCTGCAGCCGGACGGTCTGCGACAGACCCTCCGGCGAGCTCTGCTGTTCCTCGCGAGTCAGTGTGCCGGTCACCCGGCTGTCGGCGGTCATCACGATGCCCGCCGGCACGTAGATAGAGATGGCTAAAGACATAAAATTCCCCCTTGAGCGGTCAACTGGAGATTATAGCAGGTCACGCTGGCAAGGGGAAGCACAGTGCGCTATGATGAGATAAACCTAGCTCCTTAGTCCTCCTCCCGTTGCGGGCAGGGGCCAGATTAGCGAGCCAGCGAGGAGGTCACGCTGATGGCCAAGATGAAGAAGCAATATATCCCCAAAGCCCGGCGCAAGCAGAAACGCAAATATCGTGCCCAGCGGCGGATGCGCCGCCGGCTGGCCGCCCGACCGGGTCATCGTTAGGTACCGTAGGGGCGAACCCGCTAATCGCCCTCTGATGGCTTGCCTCTACCTCAAGATGGATGCCGTACGTGCCTGATATTTTCTATAACTGGCGCAGATTGCGCGCCGGTTGGCGACTGCTGCTCTTCTTGTTCGTCACCGTGTTTACCGGTCTGGCTTTTTTCTGGCCGGTGGCTACGCCGCTTCAGTGGCTACTGGTCAAGCTTTTCACTCCGGATCCCTCGCGCGCTCGGATATTATATGAGGGCATACTGGTGCCGGGGCTGCTGGCCGCTTCCTGGTACATGGTGGTGGTGATAGACCGGCGACCTTGGCGCTCGCTGGGGCTGCCCTGGGGGCGAGCCTACCTGCGGCAATTCCTCTGGGGCGTCGCCCTGGGACTGGCCCTGATCGGCTCGGAGACGCTCTTTGTCCTGCTCTTTCAGGGTGCCAGTTGGGTACCCTTTGCGCTCGATATTAAAACGATCAAGCTCTTGATCTTCTCGTCGATCGCCTGGCTGGGGGTGGCTTTGCTGGAAGAGCTCTTCTTTCGCGGCTACCTCTTGCAGACGCTCATCGAGGGGCTGGGCGTCGTGCCGGCACTGCTGCTCAGCTCGCTGCTCTTCGGCCTGATGCACTACGAGAATGCGCCGCAGCATTGGCTCTATGTGCTCGATGCCGGCACGCTGGGGCTGGTGATGGCCCTGATGGCCCTCAAGACCAAAGCGCTGTGGCTGCCGATCGGCTTCCACTTCGCCAATGATTTTTTCATCGATTTATTCACACTGTTCCCTCAGCCACTTCCTAAGTCCTTTCAGGTTAGCCTCTCCGGCGTGCTGCTTGACATTGCCTTCGCGCTGCCGCTGGCGGCCTTCGTCTTTTATTCCGGGCGCATTCGCCCTACCGAGGAGATGGCGCGGCTCTTCTCCACCTACCTCAAGCCGGCTCGTTGGCGCGGGCGGCGACCTGCCGAGGAGCCTGTCGCCGGCCCGACTGACCAAGGGCCGCCGATTTGACTTTGGCCGGTCGGGGAAGCTATCCTAGCTGACAGTCCAACGCAGATGCGAAAGGAGCAACAAGCCATGCTAAGCCAAAAAATTCAGGATGCGCTCAACGAACAGATCAAAGATGAGTTCTATTCAGCTTATTTGTATCTGGCCATGTCCGCCTACTCTGAGGCGACCAACCTGCCGGGCTTCGCCCGCTGGATGCGGTTGCAGGGTCAGGAGGAGGTCTCCCACGCCATGAAGCTCTTTGACTATATCAATGATCGCGGCGGCCGCGCGCTGCTGGGAGCCATTGACAGGCCACCGGCCGAGTTTAAGTCGCCGCTGGACCTCTTTGAGCAGGCCCTGGAGCACGAGCGCCAGATAACCGGCAAGATCCATGCTCTCTACCAACTAGCCACCCAGACAAACGACTATCCCACCCAGGTGATGCTCCACTGGTTCATCGAAGAGCAGGTCGAAGAGGAGAAAAGCGCCTCCCAGATCGTAGCACAACTCAAGCTAGTCGGCGATCACATTCCGCCGATCCTCATGATGGACCATCGCCTGGGCCAGCGCGCTGGCGAGTAGGGGGCACAAGAGCCATGAGCTCCTGTCCCACCCTCTTGAAGGCCGCGATCGCTCGGTCGAGATCCTCGCGGCTGTGAGCGGCCGAGATCATCACCCGGATGCGCGCTTTGCCGCGCGGCACGGTGGGATAACCCAGGGCCATGGCGAAGACACCTCCCTTAAAGAGCCGCCGGCTAAACTTCTGCGCCAGGGGAGCTTCACCCAGCATCACCGGCACGATCGGCGTCTCGCTCCGACCGATGTCGAAACCTAGCTCCTTCATCTGGCCCTTGAAATAGTGCGTGTTCTCCCAGAGTTTATCGACCAACTCGGTGGAGCGCTCCAATATCTCGACCGCCGTTAGGCAGGCGGCGGTGTCGGCCGGCGTGGTGGCAGATGAGAACAGAAAGGGCCGCGCCTGCTGCCGCAGATAATCAACGATCAGCACCGGGCCGGCCACATAGCCGCCCACCACCCCAAAGGCCTTGGAGAGCGTGCCGATCTCGATGTCCACCTGGCCCTGCAAATTGAAATGATCGGCGATGCCGCGGCCACCGCGGCCCAGCACCCCCTCGCCGTGGGCATCGTCCACCATGATCAGGGCGTTAGCGGGCCGGCAGAGCTCCACGATCCGGTCCAGCGGCGCGATATCCCCGTCCATGGAGAAAACCCCGTCGGAGACCACCAGGATTTTCTGATAGGCTTTCTGCCGCGCTTCGGTCAGACGAGCTTTGAGATCGTCCATATCGCAGTGGCGATAGACTGCCCGGTCGGCCTTGCTCAGCCGCACGCCGTCAATGATGGAAGCGTGGTTGAGCTCGTCGCTGATGATCAGGTCCCCCTGGCCCATCAGCAGCGGGATGACCGCCTGATTGGCGCAGAGGCCCGACTGCAAGACGATGGCCGCCTCCGCTCCCTTGAACCGGGCCAGGCGCTCTTCCAGTTGCAGGTGCAGCTCCATCGTGCCGGCGATGGTGCGCACCGCCGCCGGCCCCACCCCGTACTTTTCGATGGCTTCGATTGCCGCCTGGCGCATCTGGGGATGGTTTGCCAAGCCCAGATAATTATTGGCACAAAAGTTGAGCACCTTCTGGCCATCAACTACGGTCCAGGCTCCTTGAGCCGATCCGATGGTGCGAATTCGAATGCCCAGTCCAGCCTGTTGCAACTGGGCGAGTTTATCGCTGATGAACTGGAGTTTATCGCTCATAACGCTGGCCTCCTGATTGAATTGGGCCTGGGCGGTGACGTCTAGGCCAAGTTCATTTTAGCACAACGGAGGGCTGAAATTATGTACATGTTTAGCGTTCAGCCATTGAGAGAGATATTTAGGGAGGAGGGCGTTGC
>ENA-ORDP01000092-ORDP01000092.1-marine-sediment-metagenome-genome-assembly--contig:-NODE-92-length-54749-cov-9.382675_pt1 | contig 54749 bp, 46 predicted proteins | sample MGYA00248627_ERZ508539 | MGnify/ENA primary metagenome ERZ508539 (study PRJEB26208, sample SAMN05571518) | marine sediment metagenome | biome: deep sea; feature: Hydrothermal vent; material...
ATGCGTTGATTCGTGCAATAGAAATAATAGGAGAAGCGAGCAAGAAAATACCAAAAAGTAATTAGAAATTTACTTGATAGTTATACCTCTCATTATTCCGAATAATTCATTTCTCTATTATTTAAAATATTGTATTTTATATAGACCCTTTAATTTGTTCATCCGGTTAACATTATTTAAAGGTTATTGTTTCTATCTCTTTCTTCGGCAGGGACAGGTAAATATTGCCATCTGCCTGCCGGTAAATGAAATTTATTAAAACGTCTTTCATCAGGCAGTCTGTTACCTGTACAGAATAATTCTTTATCTCTCTCTATATAAATTGTTCCAAGGTCTACATTATTCAGAGGAGGAATATTATGAGAAGAACGAACTTCATTCACGAGTGTTAATGCGTTGCCCGCAGAAGCCTGATTGCGAAGAGCTAATTCGGCAAGCATTAAACTGTTCTCCTGCCAGCTGATTAAATCTTCGGGAGAATCGAGGTTATTATATTTTGTCTGGTAGAACAAGAACACATTTTTATTGAAGTAAGAGTTTACTGAATCTATTTTTATCCTGTTTGCTTCGTTCGGCTCCGCTTCAATGTATTTTGGAAACCTTTTATCAATTATAAATAGTAAAAGAACATCGCTCGCAAATAAGTAATAACGGTTATTATATCCGAATTGACTGCTAAATTTAATGCTAAAAGAAGGGTCTCCAATTGATAAACCCTTTAAAGCAAATGCTACAGCATTTACGTAATTCCCTTGTAATAAATATGACTTTGCAATCATAGAGTTAGTCAGTCTTTTCTGCCAGGGGTCGTTAGTTGATTCAAGAGCTTCTTTGAATAAATTTATAGCCTGAGTGTATAGCTTATCCGATGAGATAAACTTGCTTCCGTTAACCGGTGAACCGCCGTTTGTTTCAGAAAGTCCAAAATAAGTAGCATATAAAAACCGTGTGTATCCCCCGTAAAACTTGCCGGTAAACAGGGCTTTTCTCTTTAATTCCTGGTCGGCAATTTTTTCTTTTAAGACTCTTTCTACGAGATTATCGGCATAAAAACGGGCTTCACCAAGATATCTGTAAGCTTTTGTAATAAATCCATTGTTTAAACTGATTGTTCCCAAAACTATTTCGTCATATGAATAAGAATTTTCAAAATAAGAATAAGGATTTTTATTCAACAGATCTGATAAAACATCGGAAAGAACAATTGTATATGATGCCGCAGTTGAAAATTTTGTTTTTAAACCCGAAATTAAAAACGGGATCTGTGCAGGGTCATTTAATTTAGAATCCTCAATTCGATCGATTAAAGAATCGGTATTTGAAACGAAGTCTTTGCAAGAGTTGAATAACATTATCGTGGTGATAATCAGCAACACGATTTTGAAATTTTTCATTTTTCACCCCATTGTAGAAAAATATTTTAAAATTATTCAATGAAACAACAATCATTTAAAAAGAATTTGATATTAAAAGACTGTATATCTTAATATACAGTCTTTTAATATCATCTGCGAATACTTTATCTAAAAGAAGGCACAGGTATCACAGGCAAACTTGTATGTCCTTTACCATCTATCGTTTGAACTGCAAATAAAAAATTGTCTTTAGAGTAGGGGATAGTAATAGTAGAATCTTTTGTGAAAATTTTCTTTTGCCAGGTTGGAGACGATGTTTCTCTTATTAAAATATTGTATCCTTTCGTTCTAATGTTGGTTGACTTATTCCATAAAAGCGTCGAAAAATTGGTCAGTTTACTGACGTCAATTCTTACATTTGCCGGTGCTTCCGGTGCAAGAGCCAAATTTGTTAAAGCCGATAAATTGATTTGTGCGATTTTAGCTAAGTAATTAAAATCCACAAATTTCGGAAGATCTCCGTATTCAATTCCGTTTTCAATTCTAACATCTTGATGCTGGTGGTTATAATTTTCGTGTATTTCACAAAGTCTTACTGCAGTAAAACCTTCATTGTTAAATGAAGTATGGTCTCCGCCGCGTAAAAATCTGTCTTTTCTATAAATTAATTGTACCTCAACTTGATCGACATATTTTTCCCCGATCTCTTTAATATATCTTGCAAGTTGTCTTGATTTGCTGTCGTTTTCAGTGCTTAAATATTTCCTTCTTTTTGCCATTAATTTTGTTTCAAAAGCAGGTACACCTTCGCTGAAAACCCTTACTTTTTCATTTGTGATTAAATTTGTTCCGCTTGTATTGTTACTGCCGACCATATCGTTGTTAAAAACAGCGGTAATATTCCAATTTTCTTTTCTTGCTTTTTTAGATAGATGTTTTGATCCGTAAAGACCTTGTTCTTCGCCGGAGAAAGCCACAAACAAAATAGTTGACGGGAATTTACTTTTAGATAAAATATTAGCCAGTTCCATTACTACGGCTACACCCGAAGCATCATCGTCAGCACCAGGGGCAAAACCGGTTGAGTCCATAGAGTTTGAATTCCTGGAATCTAAATGCCCGCTGACAATGAATATTCTGTTGTCATTTTTATCTGTTCCCTTTAATTTTGCAATAACATTTTTTAATTCAACCTTCCTGTCAATTCTTCTGCCGTCAGGTTTAAGCATAAAAGAGTCAAAATAAACCTCCATCCTTCCGTTTGAGTTTTTTGCGTATTGTTCAAAAGTTTTTTTCACCCATCTTCTTGCAGCACCAATACCGATACTATCGCTGTCGGTTCTGCTAAGTGTATGTCTTGTTACAAAACCAACAAGCTTTTCAATATTTTGTTTAATTCTTTTTGAAGAAACATTGTTTACCATTTTTAGAATGTTTACGTCTCTGTCAGTATTTCCTTGTGGGAAAATATTAGAGAATATAAAAAAATGGATAACAAAAACTAGAAATAATAATTTAATTGTTTTCATAATAATATTCTATTTTTGGATTAATTTAAAAGCAAAAAGCTGCAAATCATTGCAGCTTTTCACATCACTAATAATAAAAGAAAACATTACAGGTTCGGATTACTGTTTCTTTCATCATTTGTTATAGGTAAGTATTGCCAGGTACCGGCACCGAGATGCCATTTGTTAAAACGACGTTCATCGGGTAACCTATTAGCAGTTACGAAAAGTTCTTTATCTCTTTCGACATATAGAATGTCAAGTGTAACAGAAGCTAATGGTGCTATACTGTGTGAAGCTCTCACTTCATTAACCAATGTTAAAGCATCACCAGCGCCACCTTGACCACGTAACGATAATTCAGCAAGCATTAAACTATTTTCTTGCCAGGTCATCATAATACCAGGTGATTCTCTATCAGGATATTTTCCCTGCATGTAATAGATTGTTGTTCCGTCATTGCCGAGTATAGTAAATAATTTAATACGATTAGCCTCATTTGGATCTGCATCAACGTAGTCCTTAAATCTATAGGCAACTACATATTGAGTTCTACCTCTACCGGCTTGTGTCCAATAGTAATTAGATTGTTGAACATTATGAAGTGCAGTAAAAGCAGGATCACCGTTTACCATTCCTAATTTGGCAAAAGTTACGGCATTTGCAAAATCTTCTTTAAATAAATATGATCTTGCAATCACGGAATTAACCATCCTAATAGTTGCAGGATTGGTAGTATATTTAAGAGCTTCTTTAAATTTACCAATTGCAAGGTCGTACATTTTAGCTGAAGCGATAAAAGGTCCGCCGTCAATTGGGGAACCTCCTTGAGTTTCAGTTAATCCCATATATGTAGCATATTGAAAACGTGCATAGCCACCATAAAAATAACCGGTAAATAAAGCATCATTCTTTAGCGATGCATCTCCTATGGTCATTTTACCGACTCTTTCAACTAAATTATCAGCTAAAAATCGATATTGACCCATAGCAGTGTATGGACCTCTAACCGAGTTATTATCTAAAGATATTATACCTTTATCAATATCACGGAAAGTAGGAAATGTAGCGTTTGGAACATTCTGACTGAAGAAGAATTCATCTGAGAGTCCGTCTGCAATAACATATAAACGTTCTGTTGCATTTGCAAACCTAGTTTTTACACCTTTAATTAAAAAGGGTAATTGAGACGGAGTAGTCAAATCTTCATCTTTAACTTGGCTTATTAATGGATCAACATTTGAAACATAATCTTTGCAAGAACTGAATACAAATATTGATGTAAATATTAATAAATATATTTTTATAAATTTCATATAAACCTCCTATTTAAAATGCTAATCTAACCCAAAAATTATACGTTCTTGGGGATTGTAATGTTAAGAAATCCCATCCTCTAGTTAAACTTCTACTACCGTTTGAATTTAATTCGACATCAGAACCTGTATAAGGAGTTGATGTAAACAGATTTCTTCCCGAAACACCGACGACAAAATCTGAAATATAGTTTGAGGATAAATAAGTTGCTAGAACATCTTTTAAGCTGTAACTGATACTCAGTTCTCTAAACTTGAAAAATTTTCCATTTTCAAAATAATTAGAAGGAACATTTCCGTCTAATTTTGCAACTTTATTAGCAGTAGCAATATATTCCGCTGTACCTGGTGTTTGTGTTTTAAGTAGGTCTTTAAGGTTATTAAGCGGTACATAGTTACCAAAACGTGCTGCAAAACGGGCTGTACTATTATTTATTGTTCTATTTAAAGCCCAATCAAAAAGTGCATAAACATTAATGTTTTTAAATAACTTTAAATTGAATGTAAATGAACCTGTGTGTTTAGGTATGGGATTACCAAGATCAACTCTTTCAGATGAAATATCCGGGCCTGTATATACGCCATTCGCATCAAATAAAGCTCCTTTAACAATTTGTCTGTAGAATTCGTGTTTTGGTAAACCTTCTTTAATAACGTTGTTACTAAAGCCGTCAAAGATTGGCTGTGCACCACCTAAATCAGTTACTTCATTAGTTTGATAGTTCCAGATTAATCCTAGGTTAATTTCATAGTTTGAATTTCTGAAAAGACTTGTTTGAAGTAAAGATTCAAAACCATGTGCCTTCATTGCACCAATGTTGAAAGGTACAGATGTAGCAGTTAAGCCTGTAGAAGGAGGATTGTTTAATCCTACAATTGAATTTCTTGCATTTTGTATATAATAAGTAAATTCCAAAGAGAAAATATTTAAGAATTCAGCATCTATACCTACTTCAAATTCTTTAATTCTTTCAGGTTTAATTTTATTATTACCGATTGCATTTATAATTGCACCGGAGCCATAACCTCCAACTACTGCCGACCATAATAATGGGATCGGAGCTGTTAGACCCGGTAACTGACCACTTTCTCCGTAAGCAGCTCTTAATTTGAGTAAGTTGAACATTTTAGGAGCAAAACCAAATTTATCTAAACGCAATGAAAAACTTGCTTTTGGGTAGAAAATACTTGGAGATTCAACACCAATAGCACTTGCATAATCTTTTCTTAATCCAAGTGTAAAGAATAATTTATTTGAATAATTAAAAGAATGAGTTGTGTAAATACCGGCTTCACGGCTGTTTGTATAACCTTCTCCGTAAAATTGTACGTCCGTACCGGCACCTATATTGGTTATCAATTCTGTCGCAAAATTCTGAACTCCTAAGTTATTGCTTGAAAGTTCACGATTAAAAAATTGTGTACCGACAATTGAAGTTACCGATAATTCATCAGTAATGTTAAAATTATACTGTCCGTATATCGAATATGTAAATTGTTTGTTCAAACGATTTGCTAAGTTTCTTTGACCGTTTGTTCTAAAAGGATAGTACAAGTTAGACGGGTAAGTTTGATCATCTCTCGTGTTACTGTTGTCAACACCTGCTTCACCATGAATTTCCAAATTTTTAATCGGATTATAAGTTATGCTGAAACTTCCAATAAATTGATTTTTTCTTGAAAGAGTTTTTAACCCTAAAATTGAAAGACTGTCTAAAAATCTATATGATTTAGTAAATAACAATGTGTTACCTAAGAACCCAAAAATATTATTGTCATTTTGAGGTCTACTGATATTTGTATAATTAAAAGTACCGTTAAATTTTATTATTAAATTTTTACTAGGGTATGAAGTTAAACTAAGATTTACTGATTTCCTTAGAAGATTGTTGTTCGGCATAATACCACCTTCAGAATGGCTTGAATAACCACCGAAATATTTCAAGTAGTTGTTACCACCACTAACCGTAACGTTATTGTCACGAATATATCCTCTAACAAAATTAGCATTAGCATCTTTAGCAGATTTAAAAGTACTCGTTTTATAATCAAATGATTGATCATTATAACCATAATTGAATTTGTATGTAACTGCAATACCTTTTCCACCGATTACAGTATTTCCTGCTTTTGTTGTTATTAAAATTACACCGTTAGAACCACTTGTACCGTACATAGCAGCAGCTGCAGGTCCTTTCAAGACTTCAATTTTCTCTATGGATTCAGGGTCTAATGAGGCTAATGCACTATTACTTTGCCCTCCGGTATTGAAAGTACCTGTTTGGGAGTTATCTACTCTCACACCGTCAATATAAATAATAGGTTGTTCATTACCGTTTATACCGCCGCCGGAACGCATATAAAATCTAAATCCCGAGCCAACGTTACCGGAACTGCTTCTCATTTGAACACCGGTTACTTTTCCGGCAATTAATTGAGCCATTGTTTGATAATTGTTATTCTCGGTATAACTTTTAGCATCAAGCCTGGAAACCGCAATTTCGGCTACTGCTTTTGAAGTTTTTCCCGCGATACCGGTTACTACAATTTCACTACTCTGGAAAATATCTGTTTTTAATGAAAAATCCTGTTCTATGGTTTTTCCATTCAAAACTATTTTAACAGTTTGTCCTTTAAAACCAATAAAATTAGCAGACAAACTTACTGTTTGATTGTTTGATATTTCTCCGGGAACAACGAAGTAATAATCGCCTTTAGAATTACTGGCAGTGCCCAAATGCAGCGATTTAATAATAATATTGGCTCCAGGTAAAATATTACCATCATTGTCCGTTACTTTTCCTTTAATTGTTGTTGGATTCTGTCCAAAAACTAACATTGGGATAAATAGAACAAGTGAAAAAAAGAATATAAATCTTTTCATAACTACTCCTTATAGTTAATAAAAATTAGGTTAATTAATAGAAAAATGTGCCTTCAAATTACGCGATTAAATGTTTTGTATTTTTAGTAGAATTAACTTATTGAATGTACACAAAATAAAAATACTTTAATAATCTTAATAGGAATAGAACAATATTAATGTTTTAGAATAATTTTAAACTAAGATGTTTATGTAAAGTTAATTATTATAAAGTTTTCTAAATTTTAAGGGTGTAATACCAAGATATTTCTTAAAAAATCTATTGAAATGAGACTGATCAGAAAAATTGAATTGATAAGCAATATCTAAAAGCGGTTTGTTGGTATTTTTCAACTCACTGCAAATGATTTCTAATTTTTTTTGTCTTAGGTATTCTCCTGGTGTCATATTTAGGAATTTTTTAAACGTATTTATTAAATAAACAGGATGTACATTCGCCATTTCTGCTAATTTATTTAAATTTAAATCATTTATTTTGGTAGAATCTATATTATTTATCATATCCCTAAACCAATCAGGTTGAAATAAAGTAGTTTTATTTTTCAACCTTAAGTTATGAGCAAAAAGTTCAATAATAATTCCTTCAAGTGAAAGATAAGAAAATTGATCAAAGTATTTTAATTCATTTCGCAATCGTGTAATTAAAACACTATTTGCATTACTTTGAAAATTAAATATACTTCCTACTTCCAAACCTAATTCTTGCAAATGATTAATAACGCTGTTCGGAAGTTTTAAAATTAAACATTTCGCACCATTTTCATAAAAGTAATTTGAATGTTCGGTAAAAGAGGGCTTATAAATAAGACCAAATTTTGAATGTTTGTAATATTTATTTTGGTATTTCTCTGAAAGAGTTCCTGAACATACAATTGAAAATAATGGTGACGTGTGAAAATGCTTATCTATTTTAAGTCCAGGTGTATATACAGTTTCTGTTAATTCAAAATTACCAATTTGCCTTTGATTTAAAATCTGTCCGTGAAAACCATGACCATCGTATGAATCCATTAAATAAACCTTTTATTGATAATTAAAATGATATTCCTAAAAAATGATATTCCCTCAAAGATCATTAATTATAATACAACAAAAGAAAAATATAGTGTTAAAGCTTTTACAATATTTGGAAACTCAAATTTGGAAAATAAGTTTCCGAAGTATATCTTTGATATATTGAAAATGTGTTCAATAAAATAAGGTTACTTAGCATAAAATGCAAAAAGAAAAAGAAAAAATATTGAAGTTGTCTCAAGTGTTATTTTTAAAAGAAGGATTCAGTCATACTTCAATGGATAACATTGCTTCATCACTTAGAATAAGTAAAAAAACTATTTATAAACATTTTGAATCTAAAGAATTTCTGCTAAAAATTTCTGTTATAGATTTTATGAAAAGCAATAACAATAAAATGAAACAAATGATAAATAGTGATGAAAACGCAGTTGTTAAAGCTTTCGGGCTTTTTAATTTTATCGGAATGATTTCTCTAAACATTTCAGATCATTTTATAAGTGACCTGAAAAATTTTGCACCTGAACTTTGGAAGGAAATGGATAAGCTTAGAATAAAATTCTTAAAAGAAAATTTAACAAAGATAATTGAACAAGGAAAAAAGGAAGGCTATTTTATTGATGAATCTTCATTCTTAATTATCAATACATTTATTTCTACAATTAGGGGTATTGTAAACCCTGAAATTATTTTAAGAAAAAACATTTCGATTGAAAAAGCATTTATTGGTAGTATGAAAATATTAATGAATGGTATCCTTACTTCAAAAGGTAAAAGAATTTTTAAAAGTTTAAATAACGGAGTTGGTAAATGAAGCTTTTTAAATATGTTGTTTTAAGTTTATCCCTATTTGTTATCGGATGTAATTCTACTTCAAGCAATAAAATTGAAGCATCCGGAACAATAGAATCAATTAATGTAATTATTAGTTCAAAGGTAAGGGGTGATGTAATTAAAAAACTTTTTACCGAAGGTGACAAAGTAGAAAAAGGTGATACTCTTTACATCATCGATACCGATAAGTTAGAAATAGAACTTAAAAGAGCCGAAGCTGCAGTACAGGTAGCCGATGCCCAACTTAGACTTCTAATAAAGGGTGCTCGTAAAGAAGATGTTTTGCAGGCTAAATCTCTTTTAACCCAGGCTAAAGTTAATCTTAGTAAAATTAAAAAAGATAAAGAAAGGATTGTTAAATTATATAAAGCGAAAACAGTTTCGGAAAAACAATTTGACGATATAACAGCAGCTTATAAAATAGCTCTGTCTAAATATAAATCTGCTAAAGATAATTTTGCAAAAGTTAGTAACATAATCAGACCCGAAGTACTTCAGCAGGCAGAAGCAAGATTAAAAGAAGCTAATGCAAATCGCAGTTTGATAAAGGAATATATCAATGACAGTTATATCACTTCGCCCTTAAACGGATTTGTAGTTAAAAAATTCTTTGAAGTAGGTGAGTTGGTAAACCCTTCATCTTCGTTGTTAAAAATATCCGACTTATCTAAAGTGAATTTAATTATTTATGTATCTGAAACCGAGTTGGGTAATGTTCGCCTTGGTGAAGCGGCTGATGTTTATGTTGATGCTTATCCCGGGAAAAGTTTTAAGGGCAAAGTAACTTACATTTCGCCTGAAGCTGAGTTTACTCCCAAAAATATTCAGACTAAGGACGAAAGAACGAAATTAGTATTTGCAGTTAAAATTAAAATTAAAAATCCGGATTTTAAACTTAAAGCAGGGATGCCGGCAGATGCGGAGATTAAAATTCAAAGTTAGCAAGTTACAGGTTACAAGTTGGAAAGTATTTATTAAAAAAAAATAAGAGGTGTGCTATGAAAGTTGAACATTTTGAGGATTTAGAAATTTGGAAAGAATCAAGAAAACTTGTTGTTGAAGTTTACAAATTAACTTCAAATGAGATACTCAAGAAAGATTTTGGATTGAAAGAGCAAATGCAAAGAGCTGCGGTATCTATTATGAATAACATTGCAGAAGGATTTGAAAGAGATTCAAACAAAGAATTTATTAGGTTCTTATTTTTTGCTAAAGGTTCAGCGGGTGAAATACGAAGTCTGCTTTACATAACGCTTGATTTAAATTTAATTACCAAAGATAAATTCAAAGAATTATTTGGTGATTCGGTTAAATTGATAAAAAAAATATCAACCTTAATAAAATATTTAAAAACAAAAACTTAATACAAATAACTTGCAACCTGACAACCTTTAACTTGAAACAAATAATTAAAATCGAAAACCTTCGTAAAAAATTCGGCGACATAATTGCCGTTGATGACATTTCATTTAACGTAGAAATTGGACAAATGTTCGGGTTTGTTGGACCTGACGGTGCCGGTAAATCAACTACAATAAAAATATTATGCGGTCTGCTTTCCCCGGATGAAGGAACTGTAAATATTTTTGGTATGGATATTTTCTCGAACAAGAAAAAGATTCAAAACAACATCGGTTATTTATCACAAAAGTTTACTCTTTACGGTGATTTAACAGTCGATGAAAATATTGAATTCTTTGCAAAAATTCATGGTGTTAAAGATTATGAAACAAGAAGGAATGAACTTTTACAATTCACACGTTTAAGTGAATTTAGAGACAGGCTTGCCGATAACCTTTCGGGCGGGATGAAGCAAAAGTTAGCATTAGCCTGTAGTTTAATCCACAAACCAAAAATAATATTTCTGGATGAACCCACCACCGGGGTTGACCCGGTTTCACGAAGAGATTTTTGGAAAATATTGGCGAATCTTTTACGAGAAGGAGTCACAATTTTTATGTCGACTCCATATTTGGATGAAGCAGAAAGATGCAACTATGTTGCTCTTATGAATAAAGGAAAAATTATAAGTATTGACACCCCCGCTAAAATTAAGCAGTCAACAAATAAAACCGTTATTAAAATTGTGTGCAGTAATATTAAAAAAGCTGTAAATATATTAAGTAAGCAAACTGATTTTGAAGTACAATTATTCGGGGATAGCCTGGATGTAATAGTCGATAATTATAAAAATGATTATGTAAAAATTGAAAAAATATTAAATGAAAACTCAATTGATGTTACAACACAAAGAAACATACCATTAAGTTTAGAAAATGTTTTTATCATTAAAGTAAAAGAAGAAAGTAAACAGGCAGTATGATATCCATTGATGTAAATGAATTAACAAAAAAATTCGGAAGCTTTACTGCTGTAGATAATGTATCTTTTTCAGTAGCAAAAGGAGAGGTGTTTGGATTTTTAGGTGCTAACGGGGCGGGTAAATCCACAACTATTAGAATGTTGTGCGGCATACTTGAGCCGAGTTCCGGTGATGCTTTAGTCGGTGGTTTTAGCGTGATGAACGAGCCTGATAAAGTAAAACGGGAAATTGGTTATATGTCACAAAAGTTTTCCCTTTATAATGATTTAACTGTGGAAGAAAACATAAATTTTTTTGGAGGGGTTTATGGTTTATACGGTAAGAAACTTGCAGAAAGAAAAAAATGGGTATTAGGAATATCGGATTTAAAAGGTAAGGAAAAGTTTATTACCGCTTCACTTCCCGGCGGCATTAAACAAAGACTTGCGCTCGGTACGGCGGTGATTCACAAGCCTGCTATTGTGTTTTTGGACGAACCGACAAGTGGTGTTGATCCCATAGCACGGCGACAGTTTTGGGAGTTAATTAATGAAATATCAGGCGAAGGAACAACCGTACTTGTAACCACTCATTATTTGGAAGAAGCTGAATTCTGTAACAAAATTATACTGATTAATGCAGGTAAATTAATTGCACAAGGTACACCGGATACACTTAAAAAAGATTATTTAAAAAATAAAATTATTGAAGTGGAATGTGATACACCGGTCTTGGCAATGGATATACTTTCAAAAGAATCGTTTGTTGATGATACGTCAATATTCGGGAATAATATTCATTTAAGTGTAAATGGTTTTTATAAAAACAAATCACAGGTAATTGAAAGTTTAAAAACATTAAGCTCAATACAAATAAAAAGAATCGATCCAATTGCCCCGACTTTGGATGATGTATTTATTTATTTGCTTGAAGAGGATAAGAAATAAATTGCTGACACGAATTTTAGCTATATCAAAAAAAGAGATGCTACAACTAAAAAGGGACAAAAGGATGTTGTTTGTCCTTTTCATTTTTCCGATAATTTTGTTGGCGATTTTTGGATATGCAATAAATTTTGATGTTCATCATATTCAGCTTTTTGTTTTTGACCAAGCAAAAACGGTAGACAGCCGCAATATTATAAGGATGCTTGGGAGTTCGGATTATTTTGATATAAAAGGTTATTTAAATAATGAAGGTCAAATAAAAGAAGTGTTGGACCTGAACAAAGCACAGAGCGTAATTGTCTTTCCTAAAGATATGTCAAAAAAGTTAAATACCAACAGGAACGTGAAAGTTCAAATATTGATTGACGGAGTAGATGGAAATACCGCAGCTATTATTGAAAATTATATGAACGCCGCAACTTTAGCTTATAATAAAAAAATCGCAAAAGAATTTTTTTCAAAAAATGGAATACCTATTTATATTCCCATTGCTCTTGAATCTATCTTTTGGTTTAACCCGGGATTAAAATCTACATTATTTCTAATTCCAGGACTTATTGCAATGATACTGGTTATTACGGCAGTAATTTCAATATCCTTGTCAATTGTAAGAGAAAAAGAAAGAGCAACAATTGATCAGCTATATGTATCTCCTTTAAAATTTTTAGAAATATTATTGGGTAAATCTATACCATATACAATTATAGGCTTAATAATTTCCGCTATGATATTAATTGTAAGCCATGTTATGTTTGGGCTAACTATTAGAGGTAATATTCTGTTGTTATTTTTAACAACACTTCTTTTCTTGTTCTCAGCATCAAACTTAGGAATATTTGTTTCAAGTATAGCAGATTCTCAACAAGTAGCATTTCAATTAGCTACTCTAATTTCTTTATTACCATCGGTAATTTTATCCGGGTTCATTTTCCCAATTGCAAGTATGCCTGTTGCTATTCAAGTATTTACTAATATTACTCCGGCAAAATTTTACATAGTTATTTTAAGAGACATTTTACTTAAAGGTGTAGGGATGGAAGCATTTTGGCCGCAAATTATTTACTTACTAATTTTTGCTTTTATCTTTTTATTTTTGGCAGCCATCTTCAATAAACGAGCAGCAGCAAACCTGTAAGAAGATTATGCGAATAATTATTAACATAATAATAAAAGAATTTCTACAGTTAAAAAGAGACCCTAAATTATTCGGTGTGATTTTTATTACCCCGGTTTTACAACTTATTCTTTTGGGTTATGCAGCTACTTTAGATGTAAATACAATTCACACTACTGTATTTGATCAGGATAAAACTTCTACAAGCAGGCAATTTATCGAGCGTTTTACACAATCAGGTTATTTTGATGTGGATGCTTACGTTGATAATTATAAAGAAGCAACAACCTTAATTGATAACGGCACTACAATATTAACAATTGTTATACCAAATAATTTTGAGAAAAATATAAATAGAAAACAGACAACCGAAGTACAGGTAATATTTGACGGCTCAAACGGGAATGAAGCATCAATAGCAGCAGGTTATGTTCAAGGAATTGTAGCGAGTTATTCAAATAAACTTCTGTTAAATATAAAAGATAAAAGCGGAAGCAAAATAAAAGTGATAGGTTCTATTATTCCTGAAATTCGCGTATGGTATAACCCTGAATTAAAAACCCGGAAATTTATGGTTCCAAGTATTATGGGACTTCTTCTTATGGTTATAACAATCATCCTTATGTCAATGGCTGTTGTTAAAGAAAGAGAAATTGGAACCCTTGAACAATTGATAGTTACTCCAATCAAACCTATTCAATTAATAATAGGCAAACTTGTTCCCTTTATAATAGTCGGTTTTATTGATGTAATGTTGGTAATAGGTATAATGGTATTTTGGTTCAATATTGGTATTAAAGGTGATTTTTTCTTTCTCTTGTTTGCTTCTTTATTATTTGTGTTGTCAACTCTTGGCCTTGGGTTATTGATTTCTACAATATCAAAAACTCAACAGCAGGCAATGATGGTTGCGCAATTTGCAGTAATGATGCCTATGATTTACCTTTCCGGTTTTACATTTCCAATTGAAAATATGCCTCAAGTTATTCAGTATATTACATACTTAATTCCATTAAGATATTTTATTACAATTTTAAGAAGTGTTATTTTAAAGGGTACAGGCTTTATGGAATTGCTGCCGCAAGTTGGAATGCTTTTTTTGTTAGGTACTGTTATTTTAACTGCAAGTGTCTTAAATTTTAGAAAAAGAATAAACTAAATAAGAGTTATTATGAAAATTACAAAACCACACAGAATTAGCCGTACATATAAACAAAAAATTAAAGCTAAACCATCGCTCGTTTTTCCTTTACTGTGTCCCAATAGGGAAGTTGATTGGGTAAACGGCTGGTTACCTGAAGAAATTATTTCTAATTCAGGCTTAGCTGAATTGGATTGTGTTTTTACAACCACCAATGATAAAGGGAAAGCATTTTGGATAGTAACAAAATATGAGCCTGAAAATTTTATGCTTGAAATAGCAAAGATAGTACCCGATTATTATTTGAGTAATATTAGAATTTCAATAAATGATAACCAGGATAATGGAAGTGATTTAAGTGTTACTTATCAATTAACTTCTTTAAGTAAAAACGGTAATAAGAAAGTAGATGAATTCACAGAAGAATATTATAAAGATTTTATGGAAGCCTGGGAAAGAGAACTAAATTATTTTCTTATAACCGGGCATAAAAAAGAAGATAAATAAAAAAATAAAAATTATTATAGTATTTGTAGTACCGGATCAATTCTTACAATTTTAATCTTAACTGAGATCTAAAATGAAAACAACAACAGAGACACGTAATTACAGAACGGGAATGAATGATAAAATTCTTAATTCGGGATTTAGAGATTTTAATAAATTTTTTGCGCTCGATAATAAAGCATATATAAATGGGGCATTAGACGCAAAAACTAAAGAGTTGATGGGGTTAGTTGCATCAATGGTTTTAAGGTGCAACGATTGTATCTTTTATCATATTGACCGTTCTATTACAGAGGGTGCAACAAGACAAGAATTATATGAAAGCTTTAACATTGCTCTTATTGTCGGAGGCTCAATAGTTATTCCTCATTTAAGATATGCATTTGAAATTACCGATGAAATTTTTGATGAAAATAATAATACTGAAAAGTAATGTGTAAGAAATTAATTATTCCGAAACAGGTAGTAACTGTTGACCAAAACAATAATATTTTTTCAAATGAATGTGTAGAAATTACTGATGGAATAATTACAAACATTAGAGAATATACACAAAGTGAAATCTCCGATTTTTCCGGTGATGTAATAAACGCTGAATCATGTACCTTAATTCCAGGCTTTGTTCAGACGCATGTTCATCTTTGTCAAACATTGTTTAGAGGATTAGCAGACAACCTTGAATTATTGGATTGGCTTAAGCTAAGAATTTTCCCCTATGAAAATGCACACAATAAAGAATCCCTTCGTTCTTCGACTAAGTTGGGAATCAACGAACTTTTACTCGGGGGAACTACAACCATTTTGGATATGGGAACACTTCGCCATCAGGAAGTAGTTTTTGAAGAGTTGATTAATTCCGGTTTGAGAGCTATTGCCGGCAAATGTATGATCGATATAAACGATCTTTACCCATCCTTTAAAGCTTCAACCGAAATTGAATTAAAAGAAACTTATGAATTGGCAAAAGCTTTTCACAATAAAAATAACGGTAAAATTAAATACGGTTTTGCACCGAGGTTTGTACTTTCGTGTTCGGAAAAACTTCTAATTGAAGCCGGGCAAATGATGAATGATTTTGAAGGAAGTCTGTACCATACTCATTCTTCCGAAAATAAAAAAGAAATTGAAGAAGTAAGAAAAAGATTTAACAAAGAAAATATTGATTACTTTAATTCAATAGGTGTTTTGAGTAATAGAACAGTGCTTGCTCACGGAATTCACGTTAATGAAAAAGAAGTAAATATTTTAAAAAATAAAAATGTAAACATTGCTCATTGTCCTTCTTCAAATTTAAAATTAGGTTCCGGAATTGCCAATATACCAAGGTTTATAAAAGAAGGAATATCTGTTTCACTTGGTGCCGACGGAGCACCCTGCAATAATGAATTAAATATCTTTACTGAAATGAGATTAGCCGCACTAATCCAAAAACCAATCCACGGTCCAACCGAAATGGATGCAAAAACAGTGTTTAGACTTGCAACCATTAATGGAGCTAATGCCCTTGGCTTAGGTTCTGAAATCGGAAGTATTGAAGTAGGTAAAAAAGCAGACCTTGTACTTATGAATTTAGAAACACCGCTTCTTTCTTTATCAAATGATGAAGAAAATATTTATTCTAAAATTGTTTATTCGGCGGGAAGAAATAATATAGATTCTGTTATGATAGAAGGTGAGTGGCTCGTCAGGGACGGTAAATCTTTACTCTATGAAAAAACTGAGTTAAGGAGAAACGGTGAAAATGAACTTAACCAATTACTTAAAAGAGTTTAACAATTCAAATGAAAATATTATTTGCCACTAAGAATAAAGGAAAATACAAAGAAGTAAAAAATATTTTTTCCGATTTAGATATCGAACTATTATCGTTAAACGATTTTGATGATGCATTTGATGTTGTTGAAGACGGAAAAACATTTGAAGAAAACGCATTAAAAAAAGCAGTGGAAACTTATTCGCATTTTAACATACCTGTAATTAGTGATGATTCCGGTTTGGTTGTAGAACAGCTTAACGGCGAGCCGGGAATTTATTCTGCGAGGTATTCCGAAGAGAATGCAACAGATGAAAAAAATAATTTAAAATTATTGGAAGAATTAAAATCTTTTCCGGAGCCACACAAGGCTAAGTTTGTGTGTGCGGCGGTTTATTTAGATTCTAAAAATAACATTATTACAAACGGAGAAATAAAGGGACAAATAATTTCCGAACCGAGAGGGAACAACGGTTTTGGATATGACCCTTTATTTTTACCGGATGGATTCGATAAAACTACGGCTGAACTCCCCCCTGAAACTAAAAATAAAATTAGTCACCGTGCAAAAGCTTTTGGTAAGTTAAAACAATTACTGAAAAGTGAAGGTTTGATTTAAAAACTTATTAAGAAAAAAACCTCCGACGTTTCCCGCCACGGCGGGCAAGTCAATACGTCGGAGGTTAATTTTCATTACTTTCCTACTTTAACAGCAGGTATTTTTGCTTTAAAAATCATTTCATTGAATTTAGGGATTTCTTTCTTTATAATTTTTTCAAGAGCATTTAATTGAACATCAATCAATTTTGCTAATTCTTTTTTTACTTCAACAGCCTGATTAGTCGGTTTAAAATCACCCATCGATACACTCGAACCCAACGTGCTCAAGCGGTTATTTAACCTAATGGGAAAATTCAACGGGTCTTGTCTGCTTCTGTTTTTAGTTTGATATAATTTATTCTGAATTTTAGAAAGATCCTTGGTTATCTTTTTTCCGTAAGCTTTAATAGAATCAGTTTTTTTAGATTTATTTATTTTTTTAAGTACGTTGGAAATATCCGTACGGATTTTCATTATCTTTTTTATGGAGTTGTTTGTTTTAGATAACTTGTCTCTTAACGAAAGAAGGAAATTAAACTGTTCCTTTAAATCCGCAATTGAAGACGATGAACGAGGGTCTTTCAATATGCTAAAAGATGTTGAGAGTGTATCTTTACCAACAATTAGTTTTGCGTTGTATTTTCCCGGAACAGCTTTGGGACCGGTAACACCACCACCCCACAAAATCATCTTAGGAAATTTTTTGGCATCGGGGTATCTCATATTCCAAACAAAAGAATTTATTCCTTTATCTATCTTTATTACCTTAGATTTTTTCTTGGATTTCGGTTTAAATGATTTTATCAGATTACCTTCCTCATCCAAAATAACAAGACTAATTTTACTGCTGTCTGGTTTGTCTTTAAGATAATAATGAAAGACTACTCCGTTGGGTGGATTTTGTCCTGCCGTTAACGAAGACTTTGCTGAACCGCCCCGAAGTCTATATGCCGGGCGAGGGCTAAATAACCAATTGTTAGAGCTTATTATTTCTTTGTTTAATTTTTCAAGTGGAGTAATATCATCCAATACCCAAAGTGAACGACCTTGTGTTGCTACAATCAAATCATTATTCTTAATTGCAAGGTCTGTTATCGGTACTATTGGCAGATTAAGTTGAAACGGCTGCCAATTTTTGCCGTCATTAAATGAAATATACATTCCACTTTCGGTACCGGCAAACAGTAAACCTTTTCTGTTTTTGTCCGAACGGATTACTCTTGTAAAATGATTTTTACTTATTCCGTTTGTGATTTTTTTCCAGGTCTTTCCGTAATCATTTGTTTTATAAAGATAAGGTCTAAAGTCATCGGATTTATACATGGTGGCTGCAACATACAAACCGCCTGCATTAAACGGGTTCGCTTCAATCGAATTAATTTGTATCCATTCAGGCATTATACTTTTTGGAGGAGTTACGTTTTGCCACGTTTTACCGCCGTTTTTAGTTACGTAAATTAATCCGTCATCGGAGCCTGTCCAAATTACCCCTTCTTTTATTGGACTTTCGTCCAACGTAAAAATTGTACTGTAATATTCAACGCTGGTGTTATCCTTAGTAATTGGTCCGCCTGATGGACCCAATTTATTTTTTGCATCTCTTGTTAATTCGGGACTAATAGCTTCCCAACTTTGTCCTTCGTTTGTTGATTTGAAAAGTACATTTCCTGCTGTGTATAAAACATTCGAATTGTGTCTTGAAAAGATAACCGGAAAATTCCATTGGAACCTGTACTTGAGGTCAATTGCACCGTGTCCCATAGGGTTATCCGGCCAAACATTTACAGACCTTATTTCTTTTGTTTTATAGTTATAGCGAGTGAGAAGCCCACCGTATGAACCGCCGTATACTATATCCGGATTATCAGGCTTCGGGGCTATCCAACCGCTTTCGCCACCGGCAGTTGGCTCCCAATCGTTTTCAGTTATGCTAGAGCCGCTTGATCTTGAAAGAATTCTAACGGTCGAATTATCCTGCTGTGCTGCATAAATTCTGTAGGGAAAATAATTATCTGTAGTAACGCGGTAAAATTGTGCCGTCGGCTGGTTGTGATAAGTTGACCATGTTTTTCCACCGTCGGTAGTAATTTGTGCACCGCCGTCATCAGCTATTATCATTAAGCTTGAGTTATTAGGATTTATCCACAGGTCGTGATGGTCACCGTGTGGTGTGCGGATTGACTTAAATGTTTTTCCCCCGTCTTTTGATCTCCAAGCCCTGACGTTCATAACATAAACTTTATCGACATCCTTTGTATCGGCATATATTTTGGAATAATACCAGGCTCTTTGTCGCAGTTTTCTCTCTTTGTTAATTCTTACCCAAGTATCACCTCCGTTATCCGATCTAAATACTCCGCCTTCTTTTGCTTCAATTATTGCCCAGATTCTGTTATGGTTAACCGGGGAAACTGTAACTCCCACAATTCCGAATATACTTTTGGGCAGTCCTTTTTTATTAGAGATATTTTTCCAAGTGTCTCCTCCGTCAGTTGATCTCCAAAGTCCCGAGCCTTTACCACCGCTTGAAAAATCATAAGGTGTTCTTTTAACCTGCCACATTCCCGCGAATAAAATTCTAGGGTTTACAGGGTCCATAATTAAATCGGAAGCACCGGTTTTATTATTTACATATAAAATTCTTTTCCAAGTTTTTCCGCCGTCTTTACTTTTAAAAATACCTCTCTGCTCATTAGTGCCGAAAAGATGTCCAAGTACTGCAGCATAAACAATATCAGGATTTTTTGGATTAATTCTGATTCTTGTAATGTGCCTGGAATCTTTCAAACCGATTTGTTTCCATGTTTTCCCCGCATCAACCGATTTGAACATACCGTAACCTGCTGATACATTTCCTCTTAATGTTCCTTCACCACCGCCTACATAAATTACATTTGGATCCCACGTACTTACTGCAATCGCACCTATGGAACCTCCGAAATAACCGTCGGAAATATTTTTCCATGTATTACCTCCGTTTTCAGTTTTCCAAACACCACCTCCGGCCGAACCAAAATAGTATGTTGTTGTTTCACCCGGTATACCTGTAACTGCATCTGATCTGCCACCACGGAAAGGACCAATGTTTCTGTATTTCATCGATTTGAAAAATGCAGAATCTACTTTACCTGTGTATTGGGCATTTACTTTAGCAGAAAATAATATGATAAAAATTGCAAGTGTTGAAAGAAAAAGATTTTTTAAGAATTTCATTGTGTCACCTATAAATTGATAAAAAATGAGAACTGATTTTTTAATAATAATTCAATAATCTAAAAAAATATTAAATTATTTTTTTATTTTGTAGCGATTATAACTTGAACAGTACCGAAGGTTAAATTATACTTTTCAATTTTTGAAAAGCCGGTCTTTTTTAGCAAAGCTACTATGTCGATTTTCTTATCGAAGTCTTCAACGGAATTAGGGAGATATTTATATGCTTCTCTGTTACCGGAAATAATTCCGCCGATAAAAGGAAGAATATTATTAAAATAAAATTTATATAATATTCTTAAAATAATATTCTTTGGAAGTCTAAACTCTAAAATAGTTGCTTTGCCGTTTTGTTTTAGAACGTTTATAAAAGATTTAAATCCTTCTTCAATGTTATAAAAATTTCTTACCCCAAAAGCCACAGTTATGTTTGTTATTGATCCGGATTTAACAGGCATGTTTTCAGCAACTAATTGTATGTTATTTCCCCGGATCCATTTGCTTTTTGAATTAAAAAGTTTGAGCATATTAAATGAAAAATCAGCACCGAATATTTTTGTAACCCCCATTTTTTTTGCTTCAATTGCCACATCACCCGTACCGCAGGCAACATCCAACAATATCGAATCCGAATTTAACCCGGATAATTTTAGTGCTTTTTTTCTCCAGTAAGAATCAAGACCGAAACTTAATAAATGATTTAAGAAATCATATTTTCCGGCAATGTTTTCAAATATAAATTTTACTTGTTTTTTTTTATCATCTTTTAAAACGGAATGATTAATTTGGTGTTTATGGTTATACTCAAACTCTTCCTTTTTAATTTTTCTTCTCCACCAATTAAACAAATATTTAGCGCTCCATAAAGCAAATATCATAAAAATTAGTCCACCAAAGAGATCTACCACATAATGATACCACAAATACACGGTTGAAAAAATCAATAATGTTCCCCATGGAATAAAAAAGTATTTTGAATTACTTTTTAATCTAACCGACAGATACATAACTATAAGAGTAATCATAGTATGTCCGCTTGGGAATATATCCCTTTGAACAATGGCAGCCGGGTTTGGTGTGTTTGGTAGAACAGATTCGCCGAAGTTTGTAATGTCTCGTAAAAAATTTGTTAAAAATAATCCCGGTAATTGTTGGTTAATAGTAGCAAAGTTGTGAAGTGTAAATCTCGGACCGATACCGGGAAATATAAAGTATCCTAAGTATGAAAGAAAGAAACCATAAATAACCACAAAAACAGAAAACTCAAATGCAGTTTGTTTTTTCTTATAAAGAAGAATTAAACATAAAATAATTGGTAATAAGTAAAAGGAGCCGTAAATAATTTGCAATATTTCTGTTAGAGCAGGGAATGCAAACTGATGAAGAAAAACAGTTGGGTCAGTACCAAAAACCCACCTGTCAATTTTTATAAATAACCAATCATAATCATTAGGTCTTATCGCCTGAACAAGAAGATAAATTTCTTTAAATGTTAATAATACAAGAGGAGCCAAATACCAGTAATGAAATGTTTTTATAAACTTATATTGATATTTATATTCTATATACGCCAATGTTAATATGAAGGAAATTAATCCAATATTTAAAAGAACAAGTGTTGACCAAAGTTCTATAACATTATTAAATACAATATTTATAATAGTTAATAATATGAAAAAGAAAATAGTAACTAAATCATAAGCCTTAATGTTTTCTATAAATGATTTTAGTTTTTCCATATAAGTTGGATAGCTCCAAGTTGAATTTTATTTAAGTTGGTTCTTTAAAGTAAATTTAGATAATCTTATAAAATCTTTTATATCTAAATCTTCTGCACGTTTTGATAAGTCAATTTTACAATTGCTAAAATCAAGGTCTTTAAATATACTATTACTTAAAGAATTTTTTAGCATTTTTCGCCTGTTGCCGAAAGAAGCTTTAACAATTTTTATAAATGTTTTTTGTACCAAATATTCTTCTTTGTTAGACTTAAATCTTAAATGAACAACAGCAGAGTCAACATTAGGTTTTGGTTGAAAAACATTTCTCGATACTTTAAAACAAAAACGAACTTCACAAAAGTAATTTAAAATAATTGAAAAAATTCCGTAATCTTTTGTTCCTTTTATTCCGGTCATTCTTTTGGCAACTTCGTGTTGAACCATAAATACTGCATCGGATATAATTTTATGATTGTCAATTAATTTGAATATAATAGGGGAAGTGATATTGTAAGGTATGTTCCCAATAATTCTTATTTTTTTGCTATCATTTTTATAAAAGGAATTTAAGTCTATGGTTAAAAAATCTTTATTAACAATATTTATATACTGTGAAAGTGTCCGTAAAGTTTCTATTACCCTTGTATCAATTTCGATGGCTGTTAAATTATTTGCTTTTTCTAAAAGTAATTTAGTTAAAGCGCCGCGCCCTGGACCAATTTCAATTATTTTGTCTTTGGACTTAGGATTAAATTCACTTATGATTTTTAACAGAACATTTTTATCCCGGATATAATTCTGCCCGAATCTTTTTAGTGGTTTATGTATTTCTCTTTCCATCAACTAAATTTACTTTCAATTTCATTTAATTCTTCTTGTTTATCTTCCCAAACAGATAATAATTTCTTCAGTTCTTCTTTTGTTTTATTGTATTCCAAATTTATTTTTATTGATATTTCTTGATCGTTGTATAAATTTGAGTCAAGTAATTTTTTCTCTAACCCGGTTTCTTTAGTTTCAAGTCCACTAATTCTGTTCTCTAAATTTTTAATTTCAGATGTTAAATCTTTAGTTGCTTGAAATCTTAATCGTCTATTTTCAGCCTCTATTCTTTTTAATTCTTTTTTGCTTTGAGTATTTCCGGGTTTATTTTTTTTAAATCTCTTCTCAAATGAATTTTTGTTGTTGAGTTCTTCTTCTTTTTTCCAAATATAATAATCAATATCACCTTCATATAAATTTGCTCTTTCATCCCTTATATCAAGCACTTTGTTGGCAATTGGTCTTAAGAAATCCACATCGTGTGAAACTATTACAAGCGAACCGGAGAAATTAATTAATGCTGATTGTAGCAATTGTGACGAACTTATATCCAAATGGTTTGTTGGTTCATCCAAAATTATAAAATTAGATTTTGTTAAAAGAATCTTAGCAAGGGCTACCCTGCTTTTTTCACCTCCGGATAAAACAGAAATCTTTTTATAAATATCATCACCTCCAAATAAGAAAGAACCAAGTAATGTTCTAAGCTGATTTTGTGTTAACTCGCTTCCCATATTTTCAAGCGTCTCTATTATTGTCATATCTTTGTTCATTTCATCTGCAACGTCTTGTGAATAATATGATGTAAAAACATTATATCCCTTTTCGTTTATTCCAGAAGTTGGAGCTAATTTACCTGCAATAATTTTTGATAGAGTTGTTTTCCCGGCGCCGTTTGGTCCGACAAAAGCAATTTTATCACCACGGTTTATTTGCAAATCAATATTCTTAAAGACTAACATATCATCAAATGATTTTGAGATGGTTCTAAGTTCAGCAACCGTTTTACCTGATTTCTGAACTTCGGGAAATTTAATTGAAATTGATTTTTCTGTTTCAGGTAATTCAATCTTTTCTATTTTTTCAAGCTGTTTAATTCTACTTTGAACTTGTTTTGCTTTGCTTGATTTGTATCTGAATCTCTCGATAAACTTTTCAGTTTCTTTAATTTTCTTTACCTGCTGTTCGGCAAGATTAATATTAAGTTGATCCCTTTCGGTTTTATAATTCAGATAGGCATTATACGTACCGTTAAAAAGATAAAATTTACCCGCGAATAATTCTAAAGTTTTATTTGTTATTTCATTTATAAAAAATTTATCGTGAGAAACAGTAAGTATTGCACCCTTGTAAGATTTCAAAAATTTTGTAAGCCATTTTAAAGAATCTAAATCAAGATGGTTAGTCGGTTCATCCAAAAGCAAAATATCGTTTTGGGAAATTAAAATTTTTGCAAGGGCAATTCTCATTTGCCAACCACCGGAAAATTGTACCGTTGGTTTTTCAAATTCTTTTTCTTTAAATCCTAACCCCATTATTATTTTTTTAACTTTAGCTTCACTTGAAAAAGAGTCAAGATCTTCAAGCCTGTGATGAACTTCGCCTAACTGGTTGATAAGGTCATCTCTCTCTTCATCGGAAATGCCTTTTTTGTTTAATGCATCAGAAATTTCATCTTCTTTATCTCTTAGGAAAGTAATATCGGTAAGAGCAGAACTTACTTCATCAATTAATGATTTGCCTTTATGGACAATATTTTCTTGCGGTAGATATCCGATAGTTGCTGATTTGGCTTTTTGGATTTTACCGCTTTCGGGTGATAATTGTCCTGTTATTAGTCTTAAAAGTGATGTCTTACCCGTTCCGTTTGCACCGACTAAAGCAATTTTATCACCGGAATTTATTTTAAATGATACATCCCTGTATAAATATTTAGCCCCAAATTGTAATGATATTTGAAGAATGTCTATCATATACGTTAATTGTTTTTTAAGGAAGAAGGGTAAATAAAATGAATCATTTTCTAATAACAGCAACTTTTCCGGTGGTTATGTTATTACCGTCTTTATCGAAGGCAACAATTATATAAACACCGCTGCTTACATAATCCCCGTTTTTATCTTTACCGTTCCAAGATGCAATTCTACCTCCGGGAGATGAAAACTCTTTCAGTAATTTTCCGGAAATTGTAAGAATTTTAATATTGGAATCTTTTACTAACCCGTCAATTATTAATTTATTATTACCGTTGCCGATAATAAAAGGACTCGGATATGTAAACAATTCAGAAAAATTAGCTGCCGGTTTTACCGCTGTTGTAATGAACGAAGTAAGCCCGTTATCTGTACCGGCAAAAACTTCACCGGTATTTTCATTTATTGTTACACTTCTAATAACATCGGATAGTAGGGCGCTGTTAGTTGTATTTAATGTTGTTAATAATTTTGATCCGTCGGAATTAACAAGCAGCAATCCTTGGTTTGTCCCTATCCATTTTCGATTTAAGGGGTCAACAGCAATACTATTTATGCTTTGTTGTCTTAAAGAAAACACAGAACTGATTTTCAAACCCGAACCGCTTGAAGATAATGAGCCTAAATTGCTGATAACGTTTACACCAAAATTGGTGCCTACCCATAATTCTCCTCTTTTATCGAGAGCTATTGCAGAAACAGAATTACTGTTTAGTCCGCTTGAAGTTGAAATAAAACCTGAAACATCATCGGCAGTGTTGGTTAATGTTTTGTTCTCGTTAAAAAAGAACAACCCTGATCTTTTGGGATCAGTTGAGCTGTACCATTTGGTATTAAATTGATCTACAACCAAATTAAAATGAAATTTAAGTGTAAGGTTTAATTCTGAAGGCACTTTAAAATGATACCACAAACCTTTCGGAGTAATTACATTTAAAACGTTTCTATCAGCAGCCCAAAAGTTCAAAACCCAAATATTGTTTTTTGAATCTGCACCAAAGCCCGAAATAACAAGAAAACTCGGATCGCTTTCAATACCTACTAAATCAGTATTATTAACGTCAAAATTAGTAATTGACTTATCCGTAACTTTTACAAATCCTCTGCCCCAATTACCAAAATATTTTGTATTATCGGGTGCTGTATAAACAACAAAATAACTGTTTGATGGTAATACAGGCGAATTCGATTTATTAAAAGTTGTCCATTTATTTTTATTAAATTTATAAAATCCTTTACCGGTTATGTCTCTACCGCTTGCCGACCAAAAGACACCTTCTTTATCCACTGTAATATTGGGGAACTGATTTGCAGCCGGGCCATTAGGGAAAATAATTTCAGCCGGTGATCCGTAAACTTGAATGATACCAACATCGGATGCAGCCAGCAAACCTAAAGTAGATGAAAATGCAAGAGAGTTCAAATTTATAGAAGAGGTAAATCTTGTAAAAAGATTTGTGCCGTCATAAGCACTTATTTTATTACCTGATAAAATATAGAGCGTATCCTGCGCAACAAGTAGATCGCTTATTTCTTTATTGTTGAATTGAAATAAAATCTTAGACCAAAAAGCACCGTTTTTTAGAGCCAAACCTTTGTCGGTACCGGCAATTAATTTAGAATTAAACTTTACCAATTTCTTTACATTATTCGAAGGCAAACCCCTTGCTGTTGTAAAGACATTCCAAGATTCAGGAGCAGATAAATTAACCGCACCTTTTTTCTGAACTGCAATACCTGAAATTGTAGAGGCGTAAATTAATCCGTTATTAAAAATACTATTAACTGCAATGTTAGATGTAAAACTTCCGAATTTAAAGAACGTATCGAGAAAGAGTAAGCTTTTTGAATCAATAAGAGAAATACCAAAATCTGATGCAACAATAATTGTATCACCTGTTACTGATAATTGGTTAATCGATTTAAGGCTTCTACCCGAATTAAAAATATCCAAAATTGAAGATGTAGTATTGCTCCCCGGATTATAAACATCAATAATTCCGTTTTCACTACCAAACCAAATTTTACCTGAATTATCAATTGTTACTGCCGTAAGTTTTATTCCGTTAAAACCATCTGTCTTATGCAAAGTTGTATAACTACTGTTACTTGAATTAAAAAAGAAACCACCGCCCTTACTTGCAGCCCAAACTCCCAAACTATTGGTTTGCAATGCGGAAACATGCTTCATATCAGTATAGTTTCTAAAATTCGTAAACTGTTGACCAAAAAGTTGTTGAATAAATAATGATAAGAATAATATTGAAAGGAAACGGATGTTTGATAATTTCATTTGCTTAAAATTCATAAAAGAATAATTAAAATATTTTATTAAAGATACTAAATTAAATTTTAATTGATTATAATTTTCTCATTAAATCAGCCATTTCTATTGCAGCTAATGAAACATCAGAGCCTTTGTTTTCTCCTTTATTACCGGCTCTTTGTAATGCTTGTTCTATATTATCGGTAGTTAAAACACCAAACAGTACAGGCTTGCTGTGTTTAATAGCAACCTGAGTTATTCCTGAACTTACAGATTGAGAGACATATTCAAAGTGTGGTGTTTCCCCCCTGATTACTGCGCCAAGACAAATCACTGCGTCGTATTTATTCTTTGAAAGTAAGATATCAGCGGTTACAGGAATTTCAAATGCCCCGGGAACTTTAATAATATCAATATTTTCATCCGGACAACCGTTTTCTTTTAGTGTGTTTAAAGCACCATCAAGTAACTTTTGCCCGATAAATTCATTAAACAAACTTAAAATAATGGCGAATCTAAATTCAGAGGCAGCATGTTTTCCTTTTATAACCATAAAAAATTTCTCTTAAGCTGAATTTTTATATTGATTTTTTTTCATATTCGTAAGAGTTTCATAAGGGACATAATATTTACCGAAATTTGTATCATCTTCTCTTTTGCCTCCATGAAAATCAGACCCGCCTGACGATAAAAGGAAAAATTCATTTACAACACCTTTATAAAAATTTACTTTATTTGGAGAATGTGAAGGGTGATAAACTTCTATTCCGTCCACGCCGGCATCAATTAAATCTTTTAATAATGTCTCAGGCATTTTACCGGGATGTGCAATGAATGAAAGTCCACCGGCGTCATTTATTATTTTAAAGGCGCTTTGTGGTGAAAGATGAACTTTTTTTTCGTATGCAGGGCATCCGTTAGCGATATATTTATTAAAAGCTTCAAAGTAGGAACTTACGTACCCTTTCTCGAGCAAAAGTTTTGCAATATGCGGTCTACCGATAGAATAATTTTTACCGGCAATTTCTATTTCATCAATACTTAAATTAAAACCAAGTGAGTTTAATTTTTCAATTATTCTGCAGGCACGTTTATATCTTTCATCTCTAAAAAATTTAAGATAGCCTTTTAACTCTTCGTTTTTTACATCAAATAGATACCCAAGTATATGAACTTCATTGCCTTCAATATCAGTGCTTAATTCAACACCGGGAATTACTTCCACACCAATTTTTTTGCCTAGAGAATATGCTTCGGTAAAAGCACTTATTGAATCATGGTCTGTTATTGATATTGCTTTTAAACCGAGAGATTTTGCTTTTATTAAAAGTTCTTCAGGTTTGTAAAAACCATCGGAGTGTGTAGTATGGGTATGTAGATCAACTTTATCAATCATAAAATCAAGTATATATTTCTTTAAATTGTTCGTATTTAATTATTCGTAATCTTGATCCCTCAAGTTCTATTAGTCCTTTTTTGGCAAAAGAGTGTAGAGTACGTGAGATGGTTTCTCTTGAAGTACCTGCCATATTAGCTAAGTCGTGTTGAAAGGGGAGTTTCTCAATTTCAACAATGCCGTTTTTAATTTTCCCTTTTTCATCAGCTATTTGTAATAGAACTGTTGCAACTTTTCCTTCAGCGTCATTAAGAGAAAGAGATTTTATTCTCATACCGGCTTCTCTTAAACGATAAGTAATTTCTTCTAAAAGAGCAATTGAAACATCGGGATGGTCATTTAGTAATTCTAAAAAATCTTCTCTTTTTATCATGTATAGTTCAGTATCTTCCATAGCCGTAACATTAGCCGAACGGGGCATTCCGTCCATCAACGCCATTTCGCCAAAGACATCGGAATCATGCAATAAAGACAAAATAACTTCTCTTCCGTCATCGCTTTCACGTGAAATTTTTACTTCGCCTTTTACAATAAAAAAGAGTGCATTGCCCTCATCGTGTTCAAATAAAATTATTTCTCCTTTTTTATAATTCTTTTTTCCACAAACTTTATCAATTTGCAAAAGAGTTTCTTCATTAAGAGAACTGAAAATAGGTACCTTTCTTAAAATTCCTTCGTATGTAGACATTTTATAGCCTGAATGTTTTTAAAAGATAAAATATAAATGGGCATAGTTTCAAAGTCAAATCATTTGTATAAATGAAAATTTATTACAAAAACTAAGTTAAACAAGTTCAATATAAATATTGTGGTTTACTTGAATTTTGATATCAAATTAACATTGCATTTTTAGGGTTATGTGTCTATTTTTACTATCTTAATTTTTTTTAAATTACTCTGGAGAAAATAAAATTATGGCTATGATGGCCAAAATGCGAAGCCTTGCACCGGCATTTATTTTAACTGTTGGTGTATTATTTGTACTCTTTATGATAATATCGGAATCAAGCGTTCTTCAAAGCATTGGAGGAGCTCCAACTAATGTTGGTTCAATTAATGGAGAAGATATTTCGTATAAAGAGTTTTCAAAAATTCTTGACCAACAAAAAGAGAATAGAAAAAAACAAACGGGTAAAGATGTTGCAGAAGAAAACTTGAAACAATTTAGAGATCAGGTTTGGAATGCTGTTGTAACACAAACTCTTTTTGCACAGGAAATAAAAAAACTAAACATTACAGTTGCCGATGATGAAATAAAAGATGTGATTCTTAGCGACAACCCCCCTCAATTCCTTAAACAAAATTTTATTGATTCAACCGGCAAATTCAATAGAGATTTATATCAGAGGGCTTTGTTTGATCCTAAGAACAAACAAGCTTTAATACAAGCTGAGGATTATGTTAGACAGAATCTTTTAACCCAGAAGTTACAAAGTATGTTGCTTGCTTCGGTTAATGTCGGTGAATCGGAAATAGAGAGACAATTTATTGAACAAAAGACAAAGATGAATATTCAATATGCTTTGTTTCCTTTTACAGAATTTTCGGATTCATCTATTAAATTAGCAGATGTTGTGTTGAAGAAATATTATGACGAGAATATTGATAAATATAAAATTCCGGAAAAACGAAAATTAAAATATGTTTTATTTCCTTTTGTAGCATCTTCGGGTGATTCAGCATTTGCACAAAAAAACATGTCGGAAGCCATTAAAGATTTTCAAAAGAATCCGGATAGTTTTAAAAAAGACGCAGGAATTTTTTCATCTATTCCGTACTCTTTAGATACACTTGATATTTCTCGTTTCCCGGTTAATGCAAGTACTGCAATTATTAAAGCTAAACCAGGCACATTAGTTGGTCCTATTCCTACACCCGGTGGTTTAACTCTTTATCATTTAATTAAAACACTTCCTTCAAAAAACACTGTAGTTAGAGCATCACACATACTAATAAATCAATTTGGTAATGATGCAAAGAATAAAGCTGAAGCAATGAAGTTGTATAATAAATTGAGAAAGGGAGCAAACTTCAAAAAACTTGCGAAGGAAAAATCTGCTGATCCGGGAAGTGCTGTAAAGGGCGGCGATGTAGGTTGGTTTGCAAAAGGTAGAATGGTAAAGCCTTTTGAGAAGGCTGCTTTTAAAGGGAGAATAAACAGGGTACTAAAGCCTGTAAAGTCTAATTTTGGTTATCATATTATAAAAGTTACAGGTAGATCTAATCGTTTATATGTTGTTGAAAAAATATTTAACGAAATAAAAGCTTCTGCATCAACCAAGGATGAAATTAAAAATAAAGCCGGGGATTATGCTTATCTTGCAAATAATAACGGATTTGAAAAAGAAGCAAAATTAGTGAACTATAAAATCCAAGAAACTCCAGCTTTTGCAAGAAGTAAATTTGGTGTTCCGGGTTTAGGTATTAATAGAAGGTTAATGGATTTTGCTTTTGAAAATGATTTAAATTCTATTAGCGATGTCTTTACTTTAACAAACGGCATTGTGGTTGTAAAAATCTCTGAAATAAAAAGCAGCAGTATTCAACCGTTTGAACAAGTTAAAGCTTCTATTGCTCAATTACTTAAAGCCAAAAAGAAAGTTGAGCTTGCTAAACAAAAAGCGCTTGATATTAAATCAAAAATAAAAGGTGATTTGTCTAAAGTGGTGAATTATGATAAAAATGCTTTTGTTGGTTCATTAAAGGATATTACACCAAACAGCAGTATTCCCGGTATCGGTAGAGATTACGCTTTTATCGGAGGTGCTCTAAATGCAAAAGTAAATGAAATTACAGACCCCATAGGCGGAAGAAGAGGAATTTATCTTTTAAAAGTATTGAGCAGAACTCCCTTTGATTCATCAGCATTTGCTATTCAAAAAAATACTATCAGAGATAATATTCTTAATCGGAAAAGGAGAACTTTTATAAACGATTGGATTGCTATAATGAAAGATAAAGCAGACATTGTTGATGATAGGTATTTATTCTACGGACAATAAAAACATTTTTAATAGTTTTTTAAATCCCCAAATAATATTTATTTGGGGATTTTATTTTTAAAAATATTTGTTGATTTTATACACACTATAAAATCCATTTTATATCTTATGATTAAAAAACTAATATTAGTTTTCTTTATTATTTCAACCTCAACATTTTCACAGTATAATGGCAGCAAATTTTCATTTGGTGTAAACACTCTTTATACAACAACGTCAAAAGTATTCCTGTTTCCAAACTCATCCGATGAAATATTAAGAAATACCTCTAACGATATAGACAATATATTTGATTACGGTGCAGAATTCCGTTATAGATTTTCTGAAGATATAATACTTGGACTTAATGTTGAATATATGAGAGCAACACAAACCGGAACAAATATTACCGGGTTTGCAGGTAATTCTACAGTATCCATAAAAGCAGAAGACGGCTTTGAGGTAATACCGGTTGAGCTTTCTGTTTATTATGTTTTACCTTTTTCAACTGAACATTTTAAATTTTTAATGGGCGGCGGCGGAGCAGCTTATTTTGGAAATCATATTAGAAAAATTGGGACGGTTAAAGTAAATAATATTTCAAGAGATTTTGCCTACGGTATACAAGTCTCAGTATCTATGGAGTATCTAATTATGTCACATCTTTCAATACAAGCAGGGTTAAAATTCAGGGATCCTGAATTCAGAGTTACGAGTCAGTATACAAGCAAATCTGTTTTAGTTGGTGGTAAGATAATAACTTTCCCTCAAGATAGATTTAATTCAAGAATAAATATTGATGGTATTACTTTTATGCTTGGTGTTTATTATAACTTTTAATTTATATCTTCTCACCTCAGTATAACAAAACACGATCTATTTTATAGATTAAAATTTAATTCTTCTACCTCAAAAATCTAATGCCGGTTTTCATTATTATCATTCCTTTATACTAACACTTTTTTTTTATAGCTTTGACAATCTATGTTAAACAAAATTGTATATCTAACAGGTTTTATGGCTACAGGCAAAAGTACCATCGGTCCTATTTTATCCAATACTTTAGGATGGAGTTTTTACGACCTGGATGAGGTTATTGAGTCTAAATATAATTCCTCAATAAAAAAAATATTTAGTGAAAAAGGTGAAGATGAATTTAGAACTATTGAAAACAAGGTACTTGCTGAATTGAATCCTAATAAGAATGCAATTGTTGCCTTAGGCGGTGGTACAATGATGAATCAGGAGAATATAGACCTGATGAAAAAGAGAGGGGTTATAGTTTTGTTTGAAACTTCTGAAAATGAAATTTACCACAGGATGAAAAATAAAATGAGCAGACCATTAGCCATTGATGATAATGGTAATATGCTTGGCGAAAAAGAATTAAGAAATAAAATAAAAGAATTGCTGCAAACAAGAAAAAATTTTTATGAACAAGCCGATATTAAAATTAATACGGGTAATGAACTTGTAGGTAACACCGTGGATAAATTAACAAAAATATTACGTGAAAAAATTAATGATTTATAAAAAAATAAAAGTCAATTTAAAAGACAATGCTTACAGTATTTTAATAGGAAATTCCATATTAGAAAACATTAACGATTATATCGAAGAGCATTCCATTTACAAAAATATTTTGGTTATAGTTGATAAAAAAGTACTTTCAAACCATAAAAGATTATCAAAAATATTCTTGAAAAATAAATTTTCAAAATTGAATTTCTATCCTCTTCAAGTAAAGGAATCTATAAAATCCATTAGTTATTTAATAAAAATCAATTCATTTTTATTGGAGAAAAACTACGGAAGAGATACTACAATAGTAGCAATTGGCGGGGGAGTAATTGGTGATTTAGCAGGCTTTGCTGCTTCTACTTTTATGAGAGGGGTTCAACTTATCCAAGTTCCTACAACCTTACTTTCAGCCGTTGATAGTTCTGTCGGTGGTAAAACGGGTGTGAACTTTAACGGAAAGAAAAATATTTTAGGTTCATTCTATCAACCCAAATTAGTAGTTGTTGATATTGATTTTTTATCCTCCTTGCCTAAGCAAGAGTTAACATCCGGCTTAGGTGAAATAGTAAAATATTCATATTTGTGGAATGATGATTTCTTTAATTATTTGAACCATAATTATTCCGAAGTTTATAACTTCAATAAAATTGTATTACAAAAAATAATTTACAATTCATTATTAATAAAAAGCAGTATAGTCGTTAAAGATGAAAAGGAACAAAGCTTAAGAAAAATATTAAACCTGGGTCACACTTTTGCACATGCTTTTGAATCGTATTTTAATTTTAGAGTTAAACACGGACAAGCTGTTATCGCAGGATTGGCAGCTTCATTTTATTTATCAAATCAACTGGGAATTTTGGAAAATGAAGATTTGAAAAAATACTTATCCTTACCTTCGGCAATAAAGATAGGATCATTTCTGAAATCGGTGGACAACAAAGCAATTTTTAAGATTATGAAATCCGATAAAAAAAATAGGGACGGTCAAATTAAATTTGTTCTATTAAAAAATATCGGTGAGATACTGCTTGATGTAAATGCTAAGTCTTCACAAATATATTCTGCAATAAATAAAACAAAAAAGCTATTTAATTGAAGAAAGTTTTTCTATAAAAATAATTTTATGAAAATCATACCCTTCATCTTAATTTTATTTTCATTAATTATTAATGCCCAGCCTAAAAATGAAGTCCGTGCTGTTTGGATTGCTACAGCATATAATTTAGACTGGCCGACTTCGCACGGAGCCTATAATCAAAAAATCGAAATTAGAAACATTTTAGATTCTTTAAAGAGAGCACATTTCAATACAATTTATTTACAGGTTAGAGCACGGGGTGATCTTTTATATCCATCTTCCATTGAACCGTTTGCAAAATCCTTAACCGGTAAATTAGGTAAAAACCCCGGTTACGATCCATTAAAATATTTTATTCAACAATCACACAAACGAGGTCTTGAGTTATATGCTTGGTGGAATGTTTATAAAGTATTCGGTAAAGGTTTACCGGAAAAAACAAAACCGAGTCATGTTGTTCTTGCTCACCCGGAACTCTGTAAATATTATAAAAACGAATGGTGGCTGGATCCCGGTAATCCAAAATCAAATGAATATTTGATGAAATTGGTAATTGAGTTGGTTACCAAGTATAATTTAGACGGCATCAATTTGGATTATATGCGATACCCGGATAAAGATTTTGATGACGATTCCACCTACCGGATTTATGGTAAAGGAAAAAATAAAGATGAATGGCGCAGGGAAAATATAAATAAATTTGTTACTGAGTTGTACGATAAAATTATTTCTATAAAACCGAATTTTAAAATCGGAAGCTCACCTTTAGGAATTTATAAAAACGATGATTCTACTTCTGCATTGTTTGGCGCATACAATAGAGCATCACAAGATTCTAAGGAATGGTTACTTGTCAAAAAGCAGGATTACATTTCACCCCAAATATTTTGGAACATAGACTCATTACCCAAATATGATATTTTATTAAAAGAATGGATCTCACATTCAAATGGGAGGCATGTAATTGCCGGAGTCGCAGCTTATAAACTTTTGCCTGAATTTAAAAATTGGAAGATTACAGAAATAAGTGATCAAATAGATTCAATAAGAAAAATTGGTGCAAAAGGAATTTCAATATATAGGTTGGCAATTTTAAGAAATAATGTTAAAGGTATTTATCAATTGTTAAAAGATGATAAATTTAAATATCCGGCAGGCATACCAACATATAATTGGAAAGATACTTCTAAACCTTCACCGCCCCAAAATATAAAAATAAATCTAAATGAAAATCAAAATTTGTCTGTAGAATGGGAACTCCCGAAGAGTGATTTTAAGAAAACACCAAGATATTTTAATATTTATTTAAGCAATAAATTACCTGTGGATATATCCAATGTAAAAAATTTTTACAGATTTAGAGTAGATAAACAGAAAGCAATTATTATTTATAAAGATGATCTTTTATTTGGCAGTAATTATTTAACAGTTACTTCACTAAGCAGCAATAATGTTGAAAGTAAAAAATCTAAATATATATTTATTAGAAAAAAGAAATTATTGGGACTTACAGTAATTCAGATAAATTCAAAGCTTTATTATTTGAATGACCGGCAGTTATCAATTAAAGATTTTTATTGAAAACAAATTATTTAAAAAAATACTGTCGGATTTTGAAGGCAAAAAATCCGACAGTAGAGAGTGAGAATAAGGAGGGTTATTGCTAAACTATTTTCAACTCTTTAGAAACAATATCTGTGCCATTTACAAATCTTTATTTGCAGTAAAAAAACCAACTTTTTAAATTCCGAAAAGGTAAAATTTACTTACAAAGAGGTAGAAATTACCTGTAAATATATTCTAAAATTAAATTCTCTTTAAAAGAAAGGAGCCGTTAAGTTTGAGAGCAAACTTAACGGCAAAAGTGAGTCAATATGTGAGGTGCTATGCTTTATAACTATTTTCGTAATGAGTTGTACAAGTATAGTGCCAACAGGTAAATCTTTGAAATCAGATTAAAAACGAACTATATGATAATCTTATTTTAATAAACACACATTTAGGCTGAATATTATGAGACAGTTGGAGGTAAATTTAAGTGAAAAATTATGAAAGAAATTAAATGTTTTAATAGAAAGAATTGCTTCTTCAATGTTTTTTGTTTTTGAAATTATTAAGCGATTATGTCCCCAAGGAATTTATGCAACGGCTTGTGTCACAAATATAAACATCCGATAGTTTATTTCTGATTTTGATACTATGTAATTTATTTTGATATGTTAATGCTTCAACGAATGCCTATAACGATCTTGCTATGAGTAGCACGGGATTTCAACGCTACTCACTTTCAAACTACTATATCGTTTATTTTTACTTACCATCTTCATTTTTCGCACTTTCATCCGCATTACTTATAGCCATTGTTGTGTAGTGTTATTTTATTGAATAATTCGTTCCGGCTCCAGTTCCATATTTTTCTATCAAGTTTTCAGTTAATAATTTGGTTAAGATTCTTTTTACCGTTGAATTAGGTATATGTAATTTGTTAGCTATTTCTCCTGATTTACTTCCCGGATTATTTTCAACAAATACAAGTATTGATTTTTCTCTCGGTGATAATTTTGCTTTTGTTCCTTTAATTTCCAACTGCTTCATTAGCTGTTCTTGAATGTTCAATAATGCAGAGAAAAAGAAATTAATCCATTCCGTCACATTTTCATTTGGTCTTTGTGCTTGACACTGCCTTAACTTTAAATAATATTCACTTTTTCGACTTTCAATTTCGTGTTCAAAACTGACATATTGAATCCAGCTATATCCATTCTTTAAAAGTAATAATGTTGCTAATAATCTACTTAATCGTCCGTTTCCGTCTTGAAAAGGATGTATGCTTACAAATTCATATGAAAATATAGCCGATTTTACCAACGGGTGAGTTTCCGTGTCAGTATTATACCAGTTAATTAATTCGCGCATTGCGTCTTCTGTCTCATAACCTGCATTAGTAGTTTGAAAAATGATTTGCTTGGTTCCGTCAGGTAGTGTTGCTTCAACTGCATTTGAAAGTTGTTTGTAATTACCTTTATGCCATTTGTCTTTTTCACTATGTTTTAACAAAAGGTTATGTAAATTTTTAAGATCGTTTTCAGTAATATTAATTTCATTGTAATTTTCAGAAATTAATTTCAATACTTCAAAATATCCGACTACTTCTTGTGTGTCTCTATCTTCAATTTTAGTTATTTCAAGGTTGTCTAATAATACCTTAACTTCTTCATTGCTCATTTTAGAGCCTTCAATTCTTGTTGAAGCTCCTACACTACGAACAGTTGCAATGTTTTTTAATTGTTTTAAACTTTGCTTCTCTTTTTTTTCAATAGTTGTCCACGATGCGTCAAATCTGTCAATTTTACTTACTATTCGAAGTAAGTTCCAGTCTAAATTTATTTTTAATTTATATACCTTGTCTATCATACTGCAAATATAATAGATTTTTTATTGTAATGATACGATTTGAGCTAAATATATTCGATTTTGATACGATTTTTTTAACGCTGCACAAATGGTCTCGCATATGCACAGTGGCGGGTTCTCCGTATTTCTATTAATTATTGCTATATCGTTTAATTTATTCATATCCATTTCATTTATTGCACTTTACCCGCCATTGTGTATATGCAATGTTGTGTGGTCGTTATTTGTCATTCAATATCTCTTTCACTTTTTCTTTCAATATTTTCTTGTCCGGAAGATATAATTGATATTCTCCCACTGCTAATTTGTTTGATAATGTCGCAGTTGCATACTCAACAAAAACATCATCTTTTTCAGCAGCTAGTATTATTCCTATTGTTTCATTATCTGTTTCATTTATAACTTCTTTGTTGAAATAATTCAAATAAGTTATCATCTGTCCAATATCTTTGTGTTCGACTTCACTAATCTTTAAATCAATTAGGACAAAACATTTCAGTATGTAGTTATAAAATACCAAGTCAATAAAATTGTGTTTGTTTGCAAGAGTTATTTTGTATTGCCTACCAACAAAGGCAAAACCTTTCCCAAGTTCCAAAAGAAATTGTTGTAAATTATCAATCAATTTGGTTTCTAACTGACTTTCTGACAATAAATCGTTATGAGGAATGCCTAAAAACTCAAATACATACGGGTCTTTTATCAAGTCTTTTTCATTCTTTGGTTTATAACCTTTCTTTGCAAGGTCAAGAATTTCCTTTTTGTCCTTACTCAATGCTATTCTTTGGAATAATCCGGTTCTTTTTTGTCGTCTTAATTCTCGAACACTCCAATTTTCAATTATTATTTGGTTCTCGTAAAACTTCCTTTCTGTGTCATCTTTAATCTTCAAAAGTTCGTAATAATGAGACCAACTCAATAAGTGTGACGCTGTCACACCTTTTGGATATTTTATGTAAAAAAGTCTCATATATACAAGGTTGCTTCTACTAAAACCTGTTCCATGAATAGCAGTTAAATCTTTGGAAAGTTTGTCTAACAGTTTCATCCCATATTCAGCTTTTAAATTTCCTTTTTGTTCAAATTCTACAATATATTTTCCTGTTTCCCAATTTGACAGTGTTAATTCATCATTTATAGATTTATAAGCTCTTTGTTTGGCTTTTTGAAATCTATCACTAATTTTTGCAATTAGTTTTTTATATTCTTTATTATCAAATATTTCTATCATATTTTTCTCTTTCTTCAAAAAAGTGAGACACTGTCACACCAATTCATTTTATTCAAAGATATAATCTTTATCTTTAATAAATAGAGACTATTTTTCTACCCGTTATTAAATGCCCATAACGGTTTGAATAAACGCCCGTTTTAATGGCGTTTATTTTTTGTTACTTACTTTTTGTTTTTGCATTGTACCACAAAATAGCTTTTGATTCTTCGGTCTTTATGAAACTATCCTTACCATCGTTATATTCCATTCCATCTCTCCAGTTTTTTGAACTCAATTGTTTTTTAATTGCTTCATATCGGCTTTTGATTTCTGGATGTTCTATTAAATACTCCCTAAAAGCAATGTGCCGTATCCACTCTGAAGTTCCAAATTCCCAAATGTGAACATGGGTTAATCTTTGGAAATTAATTTCCTCATGTGGTATTATGTTATTTTCGGTATAAGTGTTCTTAAACTTTATATGGTCATTTTTATTTTTTAATCCAACAAAAAGTCTTCTAAGTGGCATTGCTGAATTAAATACTTCATAGTATAAGTAATGATTGCTAATCATTGGTTCAATCGTTTCATCTAAGTCGTAAGCACTGTTGATTCCAACCGCTATGTCAATTACAGGCTTAGCTGCTAAATTTGGAACTGAAGTACTTCCAATGTGTTCAATCCTTGGATTTAATTTTCCGAGAATGTCGTTTAACTCATTTTTAATCAACTTGAATTTATTTGGCCATTCAGGATTATATTTTTCTATTTCAATTTTCATTGGATGCAATTGCAACTAACATCTTAATAAACGCATTGCGTTTATTCCATAGATTTTAGAATAATTTTAAAAGTAGTGCCTTACCCCGGAGTGGAATTTTTAACAAAAATTTTACCATTATGATAGTTCTCTTAACCCCGCATTACGTATAGGTTTTGTTGGCTCACATATTTATTTCAATCCAAGTATTTCCTTCAATTTAGAATCAAGTTGTTCTAATGTTTCTTTTTTTAGTTCACCAATTTTTCCAATAATTGATTCAATTTCCAGAGTTGCTAATTTATTTGTTCTTATCAAAGATGATTTCTTTAATCTATTAATTTTGTCAGGTTCTAATAAAATGTCTGTCTGTTCACTCCATTTAAGTTTTGTAGTTATAAATGTTACAATAATATCAAAATTGCCTTTGTAAAGTATAACGGCAGGCCTTTTTTTAACCCCTTTTAGATTTGTAAAAGGAAACGGAATTAAAACAATATCTCCCTTTTTCATTGAAATTTTTCAATTAGGTCGGATTCATCATATATTTCTTCTTCATCGTTTAAAAAATCAAACGATTTTGATTCAGAAGTTAATTTCATTATCCCTTCTGTGATTTTTTTGTCGTCGTATGATTTTAAAAGAAAGTCAACATAATCAGAAATTTCTTTCAATCTCGAATCCGGTAGCAAAGAAATCTTACTAATTGTTTCATTTATCAAAATTTCTCTATTCATATTTATACATCCTTATATTACAAATATAGTGTATTTTTTAAAATTGTCAATACTTATAGTATCTTTCCTTTATGAAAGCTAAATTAAAAACCTTAATAAAGCAGGATTATTTATTCCATAGCTTTTAGAATAATTTTAAAAGTAGTGCCTTGTCCCGGAGCAGAATTTTTAACAAAGATTTTACCATTATGGTAGTTCTCAATTATTCTTTTTGATAGACTCAAACCCAAACCCCAGCCTCTTCTTTTTGTACTGTAACCGGGTCTAAAAATGTCTTTTCTTCTTTTCAGGTCAATCCCTTTGCCGTTATCACTAAAGTCAATTTCAACATTGTTATTATTGCTTGAGATTCTTATTTCAATTTTACCTTTTTTGTTGCCGATTGCGTCAAGAGCATTTTTAACAAGATTTTCAATAACCCATTCAAACAATTCGGAATTGAGACCTGCATAGGCTTTTTTGTCGCCCTTAATTGCCAAATTAACTTTTTTGCCTGTTTGAGGAAGCCTTCTTTCAAAATACTTAATAACGTTACTGACTTCTTTAAATACATTGGATTTTTTTATTTCCGGTTTCGAACCGATTTTAGAAAATCTATATGTTATTTTATTTAATTTTTCAACGTCACTTCCAATTTCATCCGATATATCTAAAACTTTATCTCCGTCTTTATAATTTAGTCTCAGCATTTCAATCCAGCCCATCAAACTTGAAACAGGGGTACCGAGTTGATGCGCTGTTTCTTTTGCCATTCCGACCCAGATGTTTCTCTGCTCACTTGTTCTAATGCTGCTGAAGCCGATATATCCTAAAAAGATAAATAGAGCAGCAATAATTATTTGCAGGTAAGGATAGAATTTTAATCTTATAATTAAATTAGAATCACCGTAATGAATTTTGGTTAAGATAACGGTATCGGCGTAAGAAACTATAATGGGTTCATGTTCTTCGTCCATTTTTTTTATTATTTCAGTAAAATATTCCTTTCGTTCTTTCATAGTCATAGAAGAATCGAAAGATAAATTTCTAACATTTTCTGTATTATTTAAGTTTAGGTTGTCATTTGCATCGGTTAGAATAATAGGGAAGTCTATTGGTTTTATGATGTTGTCAAAAAGGAATGTGATATCTACATTTGGTGCAGTTGTGTTTGCAACATATTCAATCCCTTTTGCGTACAGCTGTACAATGTCTCTTTCTCTATGCTTTAATTTTGAAACTAAATCTTGAGTGTAATATAGTGTGCTGCTTGCAATAATTATTGCAACAAGAATCAGTGAGATTTTAAGTCTCAGCGATGTCAGTCTTTCGGTCATAATTAACTTTTGTTATTTATAATCATCTGTAAAGAATGTTTGTTTCCTTTTTGGTCCAACCGAGATAATACCGAATTTTGTTTCAGATTTTTCAGAAATAAAATTCAGATAATTTTTTGTTGCTTCGGGTAATTCTGTATAATCCCGACAATCAGAAATGTCTTCATTCCAGCCCTCAACTATTTCATAAACAGGTTTTACCTTATCTAATTTTTCAATATTGGTGGGAAATGTACTTAGTATTTTACCATCAAATTCGTAACCTACACAAACATTTATTCTATCGAAGGAACTTAACACATCTAATTTTGTTAAAGCGGCATAAGTTGTGTTATTAATCATCGATGAATACTTCACCAAACAAGCATCAAACCAACCGCATCTTCTCGGTCTGCCTGTAGTTGCACCAAATTCATCTCCTACTTTTCGTAATTTTTCTCCATCAGAGTCCAATAATTCAGTGGGGAAAGGTCCTTCGCCAACACGAGTAGTATAAGCTTTTACAATACCTATTACAGTATCTATTTTTGTTGGTGCAATACCTGTACCGGTACAAGCCCCGCCGGAAGTAGGGTTTGACGATGTAACAAAAGGATATGTCCCGTGATCAACATCAAGCAGCGCACCTTGAGCACCTTCGAGTAAAACCGACTTACCGTCATTAATAGCATTATTCAAAAACGTTGGTACATCTTTTATATACCTATCAATTATCTCATCGAATTCCATATATTGTGAAACAATCTCTTCAACATTTAGCTCTTCTCTTTCATAAACTTTTTTGATAATTGTGTTTTTCTCTTTTAAATTTTTTCTTATTTTTTCTTCTAAAATTTTCTTATCTAAAAGGTCAACAATTCTTATTCCTTTGCGTGCGTATTTATCAATATAACAAGGTCCTATACCTCTTCCGGTAGTTCCTATTTTTGTTGCACCTTCTTCACTTATATTATCCAATAATTTATGATACGGCATTATTAGATGAGCATTTTGGCTTATGAATAATCTGCCCTCAACATTTATGTTGTTTTTTTCAAGTAGTCTTATTTCTTTTAGCAATGCTGTCGGGTCAATTACTACACCGTTACCAATAACACAAATAACATCTTTTCTAAGAATTCCAGATGGTATTAAATGAAGTATATATTCGTCATCACCAATTTTAACAGTATGTCCTGCATTTGCTCCACCCTGATAACGCGCGACTATATTAAAATTTTCACTTAATATATCAACAATTTTACCTTTACCTTCGTCTCCCCATTGAGAGCCGACCAAAACAGATACTCCCATTTCTTTTTTTTACTCCTTTTTTACATTTTGGACAAAATAAAACTCCGAATGTACTCATCCGGAGTTAAAACAACTGAATAATTTTATGAATATTTAATTTTTGTAACTGTCAACAGCTTCTTCAACTGTTTTAAATGTGTCAAAAATAGTAATCAATTTTGTGATAATTAAAAGGCTTTCAATTTTATCGGATGTACCGGCTAACTTTAAGTTTCCGTCTCCTTTTTTCATTGTTGTTAAACCGCCTATTAACATTCCAAGTCCGGAGCTGTTCATAAATTTTACATCTTTTAAATTAACCACAATATTCTTTTTATCAGTATCCAAATATTTGTGTAATAATTCATTAAAGGATTTAGTATCATCTCCACCCATAACATTTCCTTTTAATGTAATGATTACTGCTCCGTAACTTTCGCTTGTTTTAATTTTCATAAATTTTCCTCAATTTTCTGCTTAAGATAATTAGCCAAATTTATTTATGCAAGTTTTAAATAACAATAATACGGACATATATTTTTTTCGGAACATTGTAAGTGTTTCTTCGTCTAATTAAGCAGATATAAAAAAAGGAAATCGGTGCCGGATCCACAAATATTAAAATTGGATGATGATTTTACTTTGGTTAAAAGATTCATTGACGGGGAAGAATCTGCTTTTAATCAGTTGGTTGTACGTCACAAAGAAAAGGTAAGAAACATTATTTATATAACTATAAATCATGCAGATTTTGTTGACGATATTGCACAGGATGTGTTTGTTAAAGTTTATAGAAATTTACACCACTTTAGGTTTGAATCTCAATTTTCAACTTGGATTTATAGAATAACCATAAACAAATGCAAAGATCATTTAAGAAAGATAAAAGTAAGAAGAATGTTTATTCCGCTTATGGATTCTTTTGACAAAGCGGATCAATTTAAGAATGAAACCGAAGAATCCGACACATCAAAAATTGTAAGAGATGCAATATCAAAATTGCCTAAAAAGTTGAAGATACCTTTATTACTTAAAGATATAGAGGGATTCAGCTATCAAGAAATTGCTGAATCTGTTGAATGTGAAATTGGTACTGTTAAATCAAGAATTTTTAGGGCTCGTGAAAAATTAAAATTTTTTTTAATGCCTTATAAAACGGAGATATTTAAATGAGCGGTAAATCAAATAAGGATTACGAATTATTATCGGCATATCTTGACGAGGAAGTTTCTTTAGAACAGAAACAAGAAATTGAAAAGAAACTTGCTGCTTCTGCAGATTTAAGAAATAAATTAGAAGAATTAAAACAGTTAAAAAAAGTAAATAATTCATCTTTTAAACAACTACCGGAATCACCGTACTTTGAATCTGTTCTAAATCAAAAAATAAAAGAAACTAAAAAACAGAGGCATAATTTAAGAATCTTTGTCCCAGCCTATGGATTGGGTATTCTATCAATTATTGTAATCTTATTATTAAAGTTTAATCCAAGTATTTTAGACAATGCTTTTGATAATCGAAACACCAATATAGCCGGTCTTTATAACAGTAATTTAAAACCTTTCCTTTTTGCGGCTAATCTTTCAAATGAAGATATATTTAATTTTGCCTTTTACAAACAACTGCCCCTTGATAATAACAACAAACAATATTTGCAATTGGGTATGGATAAAACCGGCAGGGAATATTTTGAAATTAAAAAGGATAATTTTAAAAGAAGAAAAAATAATTTAGAAAAATTTGCACTTGCTTTAGGATTAAACAAAAAACAAAAAAGCGAAGTTGATTCCATTATTAAAGTATATGCCGATGAACTTCAGGAACAAATATTAGTAAACGATAAAAACACACTGGCAGTAAGCCAAAACCTATTTGATTATAACAGGGCTCTTGCTACGGATTTACTTACTTTTGCCGCCAAAGCAAATAAAAATAAATTTAAAAAAATTATGCCTGCGGGACTAACGGTTGTAAATAACAAGGCTACTTCAATTGTTATAAAAGAAATAAGAACAAAAAACAGCAGCATAACTCCTCAATATGTTTTTATTAATGAAGATACAATTTTTACGGAACCATATACAATTGACAAAGAAAAGATTAAAAATGAAATTAGACTGTTCAAAGAGAGGGCGAAGAAAAATGTAAAAATATTTAAAAATTATTCTGTTAACATTAAAATTGATAGCAACGTAGCTATGATTAAAACAAAAAGATATTGGAATGACGGTTTAATTGTTTCTTTAGATTCCAATTCTTTTCATGTCAAGTTACCGGTAGTATCCGATTTAAAAATTAAACTTCCGGAATTGGATAGCTTGGTAATGGAATTGAATAAAGCGAGAGAAAATTTCAAAGAATTTTCGTATTCCTTCCCTAAAAAATTCCCCCAATTTAAAGGGAAATTTAAATTTAATTTTTCAGATTCAGCCAAAGATTTTAACTTTAATTTTCAAAAATTTGAAATTGATTCTATATTGAAACATAACTTTCTTCTTTTGGATTCATTAAAATCAAAAAATTGGTATCAATATAAATTCAATGATGATTCGATAAAAAAAATCCTTAATAAAATGCCCAAAATATTAAAAGAATTTCAATGGAAAAATAGAGATGATGAATTGAAAATACTTAAAGAGGATATGAAGAAATTGAAAAAAGAAATGAAAGAAATGAAGAAAAAATTAGGACAATCAAAGAAGAAGATTAAAACCTAAGTTCAGGAAAAAACTCTTCTTTTTTTTAATATTACTTAAACTATAAATAGCACCACTATCATACAAATGACCCGTTTATATAACTTTTCTTTACAATAAATACACTTTCATATATATTTTACTTATTATAAGAAGTTAGCTTTGGTAAGTTACGCTTTATTTAGAAAGAAGAATTATAAATTTTGGGAGAAGAATATGACAGAGTTCAATACCTCAACAAAAGAGATTGGTGATGTAAACGTTGTCTATCTAAACGGTTTTTTAGATGCTCATACAGCACCGGTACTGGAAGATACATTTTCATCCTTGGTTGAACAGAATAAATTTAAGCTGGTAGTCAATCTAAAGGATCTGACTTATATAAGCAGTGCAGGTCTTGGTGTATTTATGGCATTTATTGAAAAGATGAGGGAAAACAACGGCGACATAAAACTAACATCGATGAATGAAAAAGTGTTTAACATTTTTGATTTGCTTGGTTTTCCTCTTTTATATGAAATATTTGACAATGAAGAAGATGCGGTGGGTAAGTTTTCGGGAGATAAGTAGATAAAATGAATAAAAAGTTAGATATAAATAAGGACAGATTAATAGTTAAGAGCAATACGGCTAATCTAATTACTATTCGAAAATTTATAAACAACAAAGCTAAATTGTGTGGGTTTTCATCTAACGAAGCAGAGGATATTGTGCTTGCCGTAGATGAAGCTTGTACAAATATAATTGAACATTCATACCACTCAAAACCAAATTTCGATATTGAAATAAGTGTGTCGTTTTCTAAAAGTAATTTTGTTATAACAATTATCGATTACGGTGAGACATTTAAACCGGGTTCATTTAAAGAACCTAATTTAGAATTATACCGCAAGCAAAGAAGAGTGGGTGGTTTAGGTGTGTATCTTATGAAAACTTTAATGGATGATGTTAAATATTCATCAATAAACAATAAGTATAACCAGGTATTGCTAACAAAGAAATTAACACATTAATAAATGACAGCATCAGACAGCTTAAAAATAAAAAGAAATTTAAATGCATTAGTTGAGTTTAGCAAAGCAGTAAACTCAAGTTTGGATTTAAAATTTATTTTAAACAATGTTCTGCTTACTTGTATGGGCAAATTTTTTGCGACAAAGGGAGCTATTGCAATAAATGAAAAAGGTGTTTTAAAGATAATTTTATCAAAAGGTGTCTCTGAGTATTTTGAAGAAAATTTTCCAATCATAACTATTAAAGATGTGATTGATGAAACGGGTAAATTTAAAAAGATAACTGATTCGGGTAGTTTTGTTTGTGTTGAATTTATTCAAGCTTCAAACAAACATCTTGGAATAATTTTCCTTGGTGATAAACTAAATAAAACACCATATTCTAATGAAGACATACAATTTCTAAAAACTATTCTAAATATTTCTGCAACGGCTATTCAGAACTCTATGGTAATAAATGAACTGAAACAAGTTAACAGAACATTAGATACAAGGGTTAACAGGTTAAATTCTTTGTTTGAATTAAGCAAGGAATTCGGTTTGTTTGCAGAATCTACAAAGGTTGCAAAACTTTTGGTTTACTCTGTTATCGGGCAGTTTATGATTTCTAAATATGCCGTATTAATTTTTGAAAATGAAAAAATAAATATCATCGAGTCAAAGTTTCCGCCTGAAGAAATTAATCCTGTTCTTAATGACATAAATATGGAAAATATTGTTTCTGCCGTAGAAAAGAATCAGTTGGAAAGCCAATACGAATCTTTATCTAAAATAGGAGTTGAATTGATTGTGCCTATGCAGATGCAGGGAAAAACGAAGGGAGTAATTTTGTTGGGCAATAGGATAAATAAACAACAATTTACAGAATCCGATATTGAGTTTATTTATTCGGTGGGTAGCCTTGCAATTATTTCTATCGAAAATAAAAGATTATTTAAGGAAGAATTAGAAAAACACAAATTAGAAGAAGAATTAGAACTCGCAAGAGAAATTCAAAAAAATCTACTCCCAAGTGAAATAAAACAATTTAAAAACTTTGAAATATCAGCAGAAAACATTTCCTCTAAACAGGTAGGCGGTGATTATTTTGATGTTATTCCAAGGGATGAAGAAAATAGTTATATAGCAATTGCCGATGTATCCGGTAAAGGAGTTCCGGCTGCCCTGCTTATGGCAAATTTGCAGGCGTTTTTAAAATCAGTTTGCAAGCAAGGTATAAGTTTGATTGAAGGAACTGCAATGATGAATGATCTGATTACTGAAAATGTTACCGGCGGTAAATTTATTACATTTTTTTGGGGATTGATTAACAATAAAAACAGAACAATAAGCTATGTAAATGCCGGACACAACCCTCCATTATTAGTGCGCGACGGAAAAATCATTAAAATGGAAAAAGGCGGAATGATATTGGGTGTTATGAAAACAACATACCCTTATATAACAGAGACATTACAATTACAGAAAGATGATTTGCTTGTTCTTTTTACCGACGGCATTACCGAAGCTATGGATAAAGAACAAAATGAATATTCGGATGAAAGACTTGAAAAATTGGTGTTGTCATTAAATAATAATTCATCGGAAGAAGTATTAAAATCAATTCAGGCTGATGTAAAAAGTTTTACATCAGGGGCAGTACAATCTGACGATATAACTTTACTTGTGTTAAAAGTAAAATAAAAATATTGCATGAATATTATTCAAACATTATATCATCAACACAGGATAAAATTATTTTCAATTTTATCTTTTTTGATATTGTTTATTGCTGTAATAAACATTTATTATGTTGTAGAAGTCAATGTAACATCAAACGATGAATGTTTGTGGGTGCCTAAAAAAATAAATGCGGATAGCAGTGCTGTATTTTTCAAATTGGTAAAAGTAAATGGTGTAGCCTGGAATGCCGGCATTAGAGATGATGATCAACTTTTAGCCATTGATAATACTCCAATCAAAACAACAATGCAGGCTCAAATTATTCTTAATAAATTTAAGGGTGGTGAACTTGCAGACTATACTGTACTGCAAAATGGTAAAATACTTAAAACAAAAGTTTATGTAAAAAAACTTATTCAATTCGGAGATCTGGCTCTAAATCTTTTTGGTCTATTCTGGTTTATAATTGGATATTTAGTTCTTTCTACAAAGCCTGACGGGCTTACACAAAAATTGTTTTTTGCAATAGGTGTTGCATCTGTATTAACAGGTATGCAGGTAATTTTAAAATCCTTTACATATCCTGAAATATACGGACAAATGCAAACTGTTTTAATCCCAATTGTGTCCTTTTTATGGGCACTGGGGCTTTCTTCACTTCCTTCTCTAATTATTTATTTTTTCTGGATATTTCCAAAACCATTTAAATTTGTTGAGAATAATGGAGTGAAAATATTATTAGTTCTTATCCCTGTTATATTATTTAGCCTAATAATTGTATATATATATCTTACTTTTATAACTCAAAAATTAAACACCTTTTATTTCCTAAGACTAATAAATTTTATTTCTTTGTTTACGTTGTTCTGTTATATATTAGGATGGATATCATTACTTATAAATTACAGAAGACTTAAGGATAGAAAAGATAAAAGACCGATATTTATAGTGCTGATAGCTCTTACTATTGCATTAATTTCTATTCTTTATACTTCAACAATTGCCCCTGCTTTAGCAGACACAATCTTTAATTCTCCTGAATATTATATGCCGATTGTTCTGATTACACTTGTTCCTTTGGCTTTTGGTTATTCAATTTATAAATATCAATTGATGGATGTAAGCAGTGTTGTAAAAAATACTATTACTTACGGCGCTGCTACTCTTTCTTTGGCTGCTGTTTATTTCTTAATAATATATGTTATGGGGCAAAGCATCAGCAAAGCAATCAGCACAGATTATCAGGGTTTAGTTGCCGGTGTATTGTTCGTTATTTTTGCTGTTATTTTTCAATCTTCAAAAGATAAATTTCAAGAATTTATTACTGCAAAATTTTACCCGGAACAATTCGCTTATAGAAAGATGCTTATTAAATTCAGTTCTGATGTAACCACACTTGTTGGTTTAGATAATATTTTAAACTCGATGACTGAAACATTTGTTGAAGGACTTAAGATAGATAAATTTGGAATTTTTATTAAAGATCTAAAAAACAATGATCTTACTTTAATGAAGAACGTAGGGATCAATAATAAAGATATTAAGATAAACAGCAAAAACTTAGCAAATTACGTAAAACAAAAAAGCCTTGTTTCTAATAGCCTTGTTATAGATAGAGAAAATTTTGATTTAGTTTTCCCCGATATTGTTGATTCACTAAATGCCGAAGGAATTTATACAATTATTCCAATGAGAATGAAGTCAAAGATTGTTGGTTTGTTAATGTTCGGGCTTAAACATTCCGGAGCCCAATTTGCCGGTAAAGATATTGAATTACTTTGTGCAACCGCCAATCAATCCGCTATTTCTATTGAAAATGCGAGATTATATAAAACAGAAACGGAAAAGCTGAAGATTGAGAAAGAATTAGATTTAGCAAGAAATATTCAACAAGGACTTCTTCCAAAACGTATACCTGCTGTTGACGGGCTTGATGTCTGGGGTGAAATGATTCCGGCTATGAAAATAGGCGGGGATTATTTTGATCTTATTCCTGTTGATAACGATAGCTCAAAGCTCTTTGTAATAATAGGCGATGTTTCGGGTAAAGGATTACCTGCATCATTGTATATGACAAAGGTTCAAACAATGATTCAATTTGCCTGTACATCCAATAAATCTCCTAAAGAAATACTGATTGAAATAAACCGAAAGTTTTACGATTCGATAGAAAGAAATTCGTTTATAACTATGTCCCTTGGGTTATTTGATTACAACAAAAAAACATTAACTTTTTGTCGTGCAGGGCATATGCCGTTGTATGTTTATAGAGACGGTAAAATTGAAAAATATCAAAGTCAGGGTTTAGGTGTGGGGTTAGACAAAGGTGAGTTATTTGAAAAGACTCTCGTGCAGGACGAGATACCAATAAAAAGCGGAGAATCTTTTGTGTTCTTTTCAGATGGAATTACCGAAGCAATGAACGAACAAGCAGAGCTTTTTGATGATGACAGACTTACTTCAATCCTTAATAAAATTGCTGATAGAAAAGCTAATGAGCAAGTAAACACAATATTCGAATCGGTTAAAAAATTCAGGGGAAATACCGAACCTAATGATGATATGACGTTAGTGGTTGTAAAAGTAAAGTAGGAATTTGATTTATCAAATTCTTATAGATTTCATGGTATTATTATAATTAATGAAGATAATTTCATAAATGAAATTCCTACGTTTAACTCCGGTATCAAAAATAATCCGGTGGTTTAAGGGACGTGTAACATTCGAAGCTAGAAAAATAAATCCCGGATTCAAATGGCAATCACAATCAAGGCATCACGATAGAATCATTAGAGATGAAAGGGAATTTTATTTTATTCAGGAATATATAATAAACAATCCCGTAAATTGGGATAAAGGCATTTTAGATAAGTATTTTAAAAATATATATAAAATTTTGAATAAAAAGTAAAAATCTTTTCACATTTAAAAAACAAAACCCAATCAATTAAAGTTGATTGGGTTTTTTTTAAAAGTTGGATGATAAAATTAAAACTGTATTTTCTTTTTCTTTTTCATTGCATATTCTAAAACCAAGGCACTTGCAACAAAAATTGATGAGTATGTACCGATAATTATTCCAAAGAATAAAGTAAAAGCAAAAGCACGAAGTACCTCACCGCCAAATAATAACAATACAAAGGTTGTTAAGAGAGTTGTTCCACCGGTTAATATTGTACGACTCATCGTTCTGTTAACACTCATATTTAATATGTCAATTAGAGGCATTGTCTTATGAATTTTCAAGTTTTCTCTAACTCTGTCAAATACAATAACCGTATCATTAACCGAGTATCCGACTAATGTTAAAAATGCAGCCACTACGGTTAAATCAATGTCGAGGTTTAAGCCCGGTATTACTCCGTATAACGCTGCGTAAAGACCAAGTGTAATTAAAACATCGTGAAAGAGAGCAAGAACAGCACCTAATGCAAAAATAAATTTGAACCTAAATGCCAAATAAACTAATATGGCTAACAATGAAAAGAAGATTGCCACCATAGCATTTTCTTTCAATTCCTTACCTATTTTTGGTCCGACACGATCTTCTTTAATTATTTTAAATTTATTTCCGGCAAGTTTACCTCTAAGGTTTTCTTTTATCCATTCAGAAATTCCTACGTTGACAACCATTTGTTTATTATCTAACGATTCGGATACTTTACCTGCCTGGTAGCCGGCATTAAATAATTTAGAAATGAGTGCCGTTGTAGTATCGTGGTTCGGCAGTTCGTATGTAATGGAAGAAAGTGTTGAATCAACAACTTTCTTTGGTAGCCCCGGATAAAATAGGTTTATTTCCCTTTCAATATTAGCAACTACCTTAGGGTATATTTTTGCAGGTAGATTTTGAAGGTCGGTTCTTAAAAGCACACCGGTTTCGCCGCCAAATGTTTTAACTTCTAGATTTCCTAATTCTACATTTTCTACTATATCTCTAATTTTGCTAATTTCAATCGGCTTATTATATTGTAATACAATTTCAGTACCACCTTTGAAATCAATTCCAAAGTGAAAACCTCTAAATATTACATTGAACAAACCAATTAAAAATAACCCTACTGAAACAAAGTAAAATATTTTTCTTTTACCTAACCAATCAATTTTAATGTTATTGAATAACTGCATTTATTTATCTGCTCCTACGCGTTTTTATCCGAGAGTAATTTTCATTCCTTTAGTTACCATAATATTAAATATCAACTTGACAATAACAAGTGCACTAAATAAACTTGCTACTATACCAATCATAAGTGTTAGTGCAAAACCTTGCACCGGACCCGAACCAAATTGATAAAGAATAATACCGGTAAGGAATGTTGTTATATTTGAATCAATAATGGCTGAATTTGCTTTTTCAAAACCGCTGTCAACAGATGCTTTTACGGTTTTACCTGTTGCCATTTCTTCCCTGATTCTTTCATATATAAGCACGTTGGCATCAACCGCCATACCTATTGTTAAAATAATACCTGCTATACCTGGAAGTGTTAATGTAGCCCCAAAGCCTGCCAGCACACCCAGTATAAATAAAATTGTAAATAATAAAGATGCAGCAGCAATTTGACCTGCTCTCTTATAATAAAAAATCATAAATAAGGCAACAAGAAAGAAACCAATTAAAACTGATTTAAAACCTGCTTTAATCGAATCCTCACCTAATGATGGTCCAACGGTTCTTTCTTCAATAATTGAAACCGGAGCCGGTAAGGCACCTGCTTTAAGTACAATTTCTAATAATTTAGCCTCTTCCATATTTGCCATACCGGTAATTTGTGAATTACCACTCGGTATTTTATTTATTACATTTGGTGCTGAATAAACGGCTCCATCAAGAATTATTGCTATTCTTTTACCGATATTTGCTCCTGTAATTCTTGCCCATTCTGCTGCACCTTCACTGTTCATCTGCATATTGACAATTGCGCTAGAAGTATTCGGATCAATGGTTGCTTGAGCATCAGTAATAACACCACCTGTAAGTTCAGGCTTCTTGTTTACTAAATAAAGTTTATATATTGATTTTCCATCTTGCTTTCCAAAAGATTTAGCAGAAAATAGAAATTCAACATTGTTCGGAATTACTGCTTTAACTTCAGGTTTGTTTAACATAAACTGAAGTTTAGCTTTATTATCTTCACTTACGTATGCGTCTGCTGTTTTTGCCTGAGGGTTAATTAATGCAATTGAGAAGAAGGGATGTTTTTTGGCAAACTCTTCCGGTGATAATTGCTGATTGTCTAAACTGTCATTTGCAGCTACAGTAGAATCATTTTTTGATTTGTTTGATGTAGAGTCATTTTTTCCGGCTAAAACATCATCAATTTTTTGCATTATATTTATGGTTGTTTGAGCATCTTTTACAAGACTAAATTGAAGAAGTGCAGTACCCTGAAGCAGTTGTTTAGCCTCTTCTTCTCTTGCAATACCCGGAAGTTCCACAATAACTCTCCTGCTTCCTTGTCTCTGAATAGAAGGTTCGGAAACACCGTATTGATCGACACGGTTTCTGATAATTTCCATCGCTCTTGTTACAGCGTCGTCTGAATTTTGATTTAGTTTATCTATTATTTTACTGTCTTTATCCCTTACCGAACCAAAATAACGGCTAAGACGGATGCCTTTATCTTGCAACATTTTTGCAACTATATCTACCACAGATTCATTTGAAATAGCAGCTTCTTTTTCTGCTTTAGTAATAACTTTGTGAAAAGTAGCATCAGGATTTTTTGCAAGTTTTTCCAACAATTTACCGGTATTTACTTCAAGAACAACTCGCATACCGCCCTGAAGATCGAGACCAAGTTTTATACTTTTTAATTTTGTTGCTTCAATTGCCGGATTAGATGCTTTGATGCTGTCTTCTACTAATTTTAACTCTTTATTAACTTTATCTTCCGGTAGGTTAGGTTGTGATTCTTTTAATTCAATTTTTCTTTCACTTACAACTTTTTCTATTCCTTTATTGTTCTGATAATTTTCATAAGTGGGGTAAAGAAGATAAAAACTTAATGCAATCGCACCTAAAATAAGGATTATTGTGAATCTGTATTCTTTCATATTATGTTAGTTCGAATTAAAAAATTTGAAAATAAATTATCTGGTAAAATTACTCGTAAAAGGCTTGAAAGTCAATCAAAAAAGGCTTCCAATTGGTAGGAATAAATCTTTTGAAACTTCTGAAATATTGAGATTATTGTTTTACCGAAATTTTTTCAACATCTATATATTTTGATCATTAAGTAAACCTAACTTGTCGGCAAGCAGGTTTAAAATCACAAAAATAAAATCAACTTAAAATATAATTTTCTATGAGTCTTTCTTTTAATAATAAAATTTAAGCTGAAGAAAATAACGGCTACATAATATTTTGATGTGCTGGCAACGGAAAAGTAAATAGCAGATTTCCGTGTGGAT